>Ga0172380_10000200_pt1 | contig 129876 bp, 74 predicted proteins | sample Leawe162metaG_FD_119747 | JGI IMG/M metagenome (GOLD analysis project Ga0172380, IMG submission 119747) | Leachate microbial communities from a municipal landfill in Southern Ontario, Canada - Leachate well 162 metaG | ecosystem: Engineered > Solid waste > Landfill > Unclassified | place... | reverse complement strand
TTGTAGGCAGATAGTAGTGTGTTTTATTAGCTCAGCTTTTCAAAGAACAATTTTTCTGAACAACTCTTGAGTTGTTCACTTATATTTTTTTGTCTATTGACTTAATCCTTTTTTAAGCGGTTATGTTACCTTTTAATGATTATTGATTATTCTATTTTTATATCATCAAACCAAACTTTTCCACCATTATCTATGGGTGCGGCTATACCAGCTCTGATACGAACTTCTTTTGTCCCTTCTGGAACAGTAAAATCATATCTTACTAAAGTCCAGTCTGTTGTTCTTTTAACTGGTTGCATTGATTGGTTTGTATTCATACCTAACCATTTTTGATTCTCACCCCAGAATTGAACTACTATCCAAGCTGATTCTTTTAGATCCTTTGTTTTTATCCAGCCACTTAGTTCATACTTATGAGCAATTTTGAATTCTTCAAAAGCACGTGTCCAATTGTATGCAATTTTATCTTCTGGATGCTTCGCATTGATCTCAATTGACACAGAATAAGAGCCATTATGATGTTCAGTTGAATCCCTTGCAAATACAACAAAATCTTTTGTCTGCGGTACCCGTGTAGCAAACCAACTTACAGGATCATTATTGAATACTGATTTTGTTTCAAAACCCCCGTTGAACTTATCTTGACCACTTGTAAATTGGCAACTAGCTATCATAACTATAGTTAGCATAAATGATTGCTTCAACAATTTAGACAAACCATTTTTAGACATTTTCTCCTCCACTTTTATAGTAACATAACTTATACTTATACTGCACCGCTTTGTTAGTTAAGGAACATATATATGTCCCGCCAAAGCGGGATGCCGCATATATGTATTCCATTTATTCTGAATACACACCAAAATCATAGTATTTTAAGATAGGCTCTGCATATCTATCATTCGGCGCAAAGTTTCTATTTATTCTTTACTAAAATCTATTTGGTATTGTTTCTAATTTTGCTTGTCTTAAGAACTGATGAACAAAAACTTTATCTATTTATTTCACTCTTCGTTCTACACTCTACGTTCTTCGTTCATTGTCGGTTCCCCCGGTAATTGTTTTAGAATTGGGACTCCGTTGTCTTTTGCACTTACTTATTCAAGTTTGCATAATCAAGGATATTCAACAGTATAGACGGATGCTATCCGTCTGCTTTACGTAAAGACGCCCGATCGGGCGTCTCTACAAAGCAATTACTAATTAGGCGCAACCGGTTCTGCCGGCTTTTCCTCTTCTTTTCTACCCATTCCCAAATCCTTTATTCCTCTGGCGGAAAAATATTGATTGTAAAAGAGAGTATTGCTTTTCCGTATCAGTTCAATTAAGGTATCCATCTGCTCGGCAAGTTAAAAAATGAAACGAGATTTGATCCGCGAAAATCAGCACAATCCGCGTCATCAGTGTTCTATTAAAACATAACCTTACAGCAATTCGGTCGCTATCCGACTGCTTTACGTAAAGACGCCGACTTGTCCAGTGTTTTATACGGAATCGAGAATTTCTACAAACAAAAAATGTAAAGACGCCTCGACTTGTCCCGTGTTCTATACGGGATCGGGCGTCTCTACAAAAAATTACTAACTAGGCGTAACCGGTTCAGCCGGTTTTTCCTCCTCTTTTCTCCCCATTCCCAGATCCTTTATTCCTCTGGCGGAGAAATACTGATTATAAAAGAGAGTATTGTTTTTCCTAACCAGTTCAATCAAGGTATCCATCTGCTCGGCAAGAATTGCGTCGGCGGCATCAAACTGATCGGTAAGCACTTTCCTAAGGGCGCTTCTGTTGGCAAAGCCGGTATCTTTTCCATCCAGCGCTGCGGCAAAAGCATCAATCTTCTCTTGCAGATCGGCAAGCAGAGCTTCTGTAATTTTGTAGGTTGCCAGATCGGCTAAATGCTTAACCGCTTCAGCCTTAATCAGTTCTGCCTTCTTCAAAAACTCCGGGTCACGCATACGCTTAAGCGCGGCTTCGGTTTGTACAGTCAGCGCTTTCAACTCCTCATTTTTGTTCTTAACCGCATAAGCATATAAAGCGGCTTTTACCGGCATCACCTCATCAATCAGTTCATCTTCAAGCAAGTTCTTTGCTACGGTTTTCCCGTCAATGCTTGTAATGAACTTCTTGTCGGTTGCGTCAATTTCAGTAAGGGCATTCTTAAAGAGGGCTAATGTTTCTCCCAGAGCGGGGTATTCGGCAGTAACGGAACTGTTCTGTTCAAAGACTGCCGATACAGCTTTGAACATGTTGAATTTGTTCGTTTCATGACGATTCATTTTGAATCCTCCTCATTTTTTGTGTTTGTTTTTAGTTTATTTTCCCCAAAACCCCCATTTTAAGGTATAAACACAATAATTCCCCTAAAATTTGGTTTTGCGGTTACTAAATTTCGTTTTGCGTCATTTTATTCCATTTTGTGAGAAAATATTCCGCTTTGCAGAACCTATAACGGGTTTTGCAAACGCTCAATTCGTTTTGCAAAGCATTATTCTCTTTTGCGGGAAAATATTTCGCTTTGCATCACTTCAAATTTGTTTTGCATGGCTTCATTCCGTTTTGCAGAGTTTCATTTTCCATTGCACAAACTGAAACGGTCATTGCAGAACTTTATTTAATATAACGCCAATACATTAACTGTTCCGCAAGCATAACGGTTCTTTCAGCTTATCAGATATTGTTCCGGCTTTGTATTTTATATTACACTAGAGTAATTCATTTAGATTTGTTTTCAATATGCTCCCCCGTTGTAGAATATAGAGCACAGCAAAATATATCTTAAAACTCAATCCGGCTTCCTCATTTCATCAGTTCAGAAGCCGGATCGTAAAACAATTTCCCTATCTAACAGTTAGCAATATTCTGTAACTTATTTTATTATCTTCCCTTGTGTTATTTGCGCTAATCATTTCGATTAATACCTTAACGCCATTCTTATTGCCCGTCTCCGTAAAAATCTTGCCGGTCACCTTTTCATTTATATCTTTCCCTATCGCTTTGATATCCGTACTTTTCCAGTCACCTATGCAGTTGTCTATTCTGTTTAGTACATCTAAGAAGCTTCTTTTTGCGCTATTTTCCTCTGCTCCCTCATAAATTGTAATAACAAGCGAGCCCTCTTCCTCATTCACATCGGCTCTTCCACTCTTCCCAATTATTTCCATTCCGCTTTTATTTAATTGATCAGCCGGAAACATCATGAAGTGAGCCCCCGCGTGAGCAATCAGAAAGTTAAGCGAAGAACAGAAGTCCATATTTTGACTAATGTTAAGTGAGTTGGAAGCAGCAAACGCATACCGTAATGCGAACTGTCCGGTATCATTCTTACTCCCTATAACATAAAGAATCCAGTCCCCGCTCACCGGTATTTCGGTCAGAATAGATGCCATTCCTTGGCTTGCTTCCGCAGACTGCTTGTAAACTTTCCCTTTCGGGTCAACAAGTATTAGTCTTGCGCTAAAATCGGAAGAGAAGACGGCAAAATTTGCTTTCTCCCCTTCATATAAAGGAAGCTCGAATCCATGGTATCTCCCAAAATCCTTTTTATACTTATCACTGCTTTTGAGACTTCCCCTAACTTCATTATATTCAACGTTATAGGGATTCTGACCAAAAGCCAAAGCTGATGATAAAAGAACCAGAATTAATACGATTCCGCTTAGTTTATTCTTCATTAATGCCCCGCCTTTGCGGCTGTTTTAATTTCATTTGCTGTTGCTCTGGGCTCTTTTACAAACATCCAGAAGAATACCGAGAAGCAGATGAATATTCCGCATAGGATGTATAAAAGTTGGAAATTCTGCGTTTCGGAGATAATATTAGCAACTCCTTGGCTCATCATCTGCGGAAGCACGACTGCAAGATTAAATATTCCCATGAATAAACCCATTTTTGCTTGGTTTATTCTCTCTGTCATTATAGAGAATACAATTGATATTACTGCCGACCAGCCAATGCCGGTTAAGAACATTCCTAAGTAAAAGTTAAATTCATGTCTTCCTAAAAACGCAATGTAGAAGTAGCCGATTGCGCTGAATGCGAGAGCTGTTGTATATGTTTTAACTCTTCCAATTCTCTTTGCAATGATTGATAAAACGAACGGAAAGAGTGCTCCAACCGCGTTTAAGATCAAAAATCCAAGGGAAACTATATTCCCCGTTGTAGCATCGGGACTCTGTGTAGTGCTCGTTAAATACTCTGCAAACTTGTTCGCGAAGACATTTGTAAGATCAAGATTTGGAACAATCTGTTTATCTATAAAGAAGCCGGACATAACAAACATGCTCTGGAATGCTATCCATGTGAATGTATGAGCGAGCATTATCTTCTGGAATTCGTTGGTGTCCGATTCCCCTTTCCTTCCTTCCATTATGATCCATATTCCAATTATTATGGTATAGGCTAAGCTTAATATTAATAATGGGTTATGAATAACACGTAATTCATTCTGATAGAAGTGAAAGATCAAACTGAATATGCCGAACACCAGAAATCCGTATAATGGGAATATTGATTTGAATATATCAAGAACTGAATGGGATTTTCCGGATTCCCCGCTCTCTATCTTCAAATCCTTCGGTTCTTCTATGAAAAGTATTGGGAGCAGTGAGCAAACAAGTACTATTATTGCCGCTAAAAGCAATAATGTTTCATTTCCATAAACCATGGAAAGGAAATATGCCAGTACACCAAATGTACCCGATATAACTTGCATCCATACGTAACCGGTTGTTCTCTTCTTCCCCTCCGGTGTCAGATCAGCAATAATTGATCTTGCCGGGTTAAATGTCACGTTCACGGATAAATCCAGCAGTAAAGCTATTACCGATGCAATTAAAATTATACTCGTGATCCCGGTAGCCTCGGAAATTACACCTATTTGAGGAAGTGCCAGAAACATCAGCGCTCCCACAATTCCTCCAATCATAATGAAAGGTCTTCTTCTTCCTCCCAGAAACCAAACGTTGTCGCTTATCATTCCAACAATAACTTGTCCAAAGATTCCGGCTAACGGACCGGCTAACCAAACAAAAGATACTTCATGGATGTTCAACCCATATTTTTTGCTTAGTATCCAGCTTAATGCAGCAATTTGTGTTGATAATGCGAAACCGACCGCGGTTGCCGGCAAAGCTAAAATCGCATAAAATGAATTAGATAGCTTTTTCTGAATCTCGAGCATGGTGCCTCCATTTAATTCGAGTAGTGTATAAAGGTTAAAACTGTAATTCTATTCTTTAGCTCTAATCCCTCTTTCTAAATCTAATTTCTCTTCATTTTTTAGATTGTATACTTCTTCAGCAGCACTTCGCACCCGAAGGAAATAAACTCCCTTATCAATGGTAAATTTGGCAGTTTAAAAGTCGGCAACCCGAAGCGGTACGCGTATATAGGTCTGAATAGGAATAGTTCCTTCTTTACGGGCTTAAAGTGTCTGTAAGTATATAAATACTCAAACTGGTCTATTACCATACCCGTGGAAAAGTGGAGTTTAATTTCATCCACATAATCACTCTTTTCCCCCAGCTTCTTGGCTACGGGTCTAAGCAAGCTTTCCGGCAGTACGTGAAGATAAGGGACCATCTTTAGAAAGCTCTTTGCAATCTGCTGATGCCCGGCAAATGGGGACCTTTTTGGAGGAAAGCTGACAAATAAGAATCCATTATCATTGGTAAGCAGATCAAGATTCTGGAACGCGGCATATTTATCGGGCACATGTTCAATCACTTCTCTCATTATTACAAGGTCATATTTCTTGTTCAGCTTTGTAGGCAGATCCGGGTCCATAATATCCCCGACCTTTACATTTAGCTTTGAATTCTTTTGTATTGCGATATTCGCTCTTTCTTCACTCAGTTCAATTCCGGCAACTTCCATTCCCATCTCTTGAAGTACTTCCAGCAAGCCTCCCTCGGCGCATCCTACCTCCAATACACTCAGTTTATGGAATTCGGGTATGTTTTTCCGGAAATATGGGATTAAATATTTTTTTGTGTATTCGGCTTGTTCGTAAAAGTGTTTTTCGGCCATCTTCTTCTTTTCATTAATAATGGCAAAATTACATAATCTCCTTGAATGAGAGAAATCGAGTTTTGAATAATTATGCATAAAAAGATATCCCTTATTTTGCACAATTAATGATATTCCCTTGCATAACTTTAACTAAAAGAATAAATTTTGCCATCATTTTTGAGAATATGGCAGAAACTTCGACCGAAAAAAATATACTTACTAACCGTAAGGCCCAGCATGACTATTTTATTCATTATACATATGAAGCTGGTATAGTATTAGTCGGTACCGAAGTTAAGTCGCTTAGGCAAGGAAAGGCCGCTGTAGTTGATAGTTATGCCATAATTCAGAAAGGCGAAGTCTGGTTGTTGAATTTCAACATTAATGTTTACGATCAAGGCAGCTACAATAACCACGATCCTCTGAGAAACCGGAAACTGCTTCTAAATAAAAGTGAAATAAAAAAATTATCCCGTGCTACACAAGAAAAAGGATACACATTGATTCCTCTTAGATTATATTTCAAAGATGGTATTGTGAAGGTAGAACTTGGTGTTGCATCGGGTAAAAAGAAATATGATAAACGCGAAGATATAGCTAAACGCGATTTACAAAGAGAAACACAAAGAAAATTTAAGTAGCGGAGTTACTATTGGATAAAAAAATCCTCTTCCCCCCTATTAACGAACAAATGGATTTGATTAAAAGGGGTTCAGTTGAAATAATTCCGGAAGAAGAGTTAGTTCAAAAACTGCAAAAATCTTACAAAGAAAATTCACCTCTCAACATAAAACTCGGCTGCGATCCAACACGTCCCGATCTTCATCTTGGTCATTCCGTAGTTCTTAGAAAATTAGCACAGTTTCAAGAGCTTGGTCATCAAGCTATATTAATTATCGGCGATTTCACCGGAATGATAGGCGATCCTTCGGGAAGAAACAGCTCCCGTCCTCCCCTTTCTTTCGAGGAAGCGCGCGCTAACGGTCAAAGTTATTTTGAGCAGGCTTCTAAAATTTTACATCCGGAGAACACGAACATCGTTCATAACTCCGAGTGGCTCGGTAAAATGTCCTTTGAAGATGTAATTAAGCTCGCTTCAAAGTATACGGTTGCCCGTATGCTGGAAAGAGACGATTTCACCAAACGCTACAAAGGCGGAATACCTATCAGCATGCACGAAATTCTCTACCCTTTAGCTCAAGCTATGGATTCTGTTGCAATTAAAAGTGATGTTGAGTTGGGCGGAACAGATCAGAAATTTAACTTACTCGTCGGCAGAGATATACAAAGAGAATTCGGCATTACGCCTCAAGTTATTTTAACAATGCCTCTTCTTGTCGGCACCGACGGCGTTGAAAAGATGAGCAAGTCCTACGATAATTATATTGGAATAAGTGATTCGCCGAAAGATATTTACGGAAAAACTCTCTCAATTCCGGATAATATGATTTACACCTATTTTGAATTGGCTACAAACATTACTAACGAAGAATTATTAAGTGTAAAAGCCGATCTCTCTAATACAGAGATTAATCCAAGAAATATTAAAAGATCGCTGGCAAGAAAACTTGTTGAGATGTACCACTCCCTTCAAGCCTCCGTTGATGCAGAAACAGAGTTTGATAATATCTTTGTTAAAAAAGGATTACCGGATGAAATTCCGGAGTTGGTTCTTGAGAAAGAACTGATTGAGATTGACATACTTGATCTTATTGTAAAAGTAAATTTCGCTCCTTCTAAGGGAGAAGCCCGCCGTTTGGTTACGCAAGGCGGTGTTACAATAGACGGAAATAAAATTTCCGATCCTAAAGAAATTATTAAGCTCGAAAATGATATGGTTTTAAAGGTTGGTAAAAGAAATTTTATAAAATTAATTAGGCAATAAAAGGAGGACAAAAAATGTACGTCCCAACAAGACTATTCTTCACCAAAGGAGTAGGCAAACACAAAGAATATCTCGCTTCATTCGAATTAGCTCTTCGCAGTGCCGGTATTGAGATATGCAACCTTGTTTCCGTAAGCTCCATTTACCCGGTTGGCTGTAAAATTCTTACACGTGCTCAAGGCACAAAACTTTTACGCCCCGGACAAATTACTCACTGCGTTATAGCTAGAAACGCTACAAACGAACCTAACAGATTAATAGCTTCTTCTATTGGTGTTGCTATTCCGGCTGATAAACATATGTATGGTTATTTATCGGAACATCACCCTTACGGCGAAACTGAAAAAGTTGCCGGCGATTATGCAGAAGATTTGGCTGCTACAATGTTGGCTACAACATTGGGTGTTGAATTCGAAGCAGATAAAGCTTGGAATGAAAAAGAGCAAGTGTTTAAGATGAGCGGTAAGATTGTTCGTTCATTTAACGTTACTCAATCAGCTCAAGGCGATAAGAATGGTCTATGGACTACAGTAATTTCTTGCTGCGTTCTTCTCCCTTAATAAAACTGATTTCTTTTTTGAAAAGCGGCTTTAACGGCCGCTTTTTTTATTTCTGCTTATCACTCCAACAGCGTGTACAATACCGGCTGTAGCTAAACCAACTATCATCGGTTCTATTTCGTACAGCCAAGAATCTGCAAAAGAATCTTTTATAAAATACCACCCAATACTTGAGACTACCGAAATCCATATTTCATGAATTGCCGTCTGCTTGGAAACTTTCAGTTTATCATAGTATCCGCCGAATATCAAAAATATTATTGGAGGAATACATACACTTCCTATTAAATACCAGATGGTTACTACCGACTGAACATAAAAGGCCATCAGCACAGAAACTATTGATGCTAAAAGCAATCCGGCTCTTGTGTAAAGTGTAATCTTGTTTTCGTCTCTCTTTGTTGAAAGTTTATATACAAAATCTCTTCCGAAAGTTGATGCGCTTAAAAAAAGGAAACTGTTCAGCGTGGATAGTATCGTGGCGAACATCGCCGCATAGAATAGTCCTTTAATCCCGCTGTTGAATGTTTTCTCTGCAAAAAGCGGAAATGACAGAAGCGGCTGGGCTAAATCCGGCTGGGTTGCTCTTGCGTATAATCCGGTTGCAGTAGTTAAGAAATCGAACAGCGCCCAGAGTAATACGGAAATTATTATTCCCCATTTTGCGGTGTTTCCATCCTTTGCCGCGTAGCATCTCTGATGAAATCCGGGATCTGCAAATGTCCAGAGCGCAATTAAGAACCATACAATCAAATAAACAATGGATACATTTCCGCTGAACTGAAGATGCGATGCCGGTAAGTTTTTAACTAGGAATTCTCCACCTCCGTAGTTTTGATAAGAAACTACTACCGCAATTATAAATCCGCCGAACATTATAAAGAATTGAAACACATCCGTATAAACATCGGATTTATATCCCCCTTTAATCAAATATATTCCGGAGAGGCACAACCCGATCAGTAATCCGTAAAATAAATTAATATCGAATATCATGCTGATCAGATTTCCGACCATCAATAAGTATGGGGCCGGAGAAACTAATACGAATACCAGCACAGATGAAACAATACCGACTTCCTTTCCATAAGTCTGTTCCAGTTTATCCGGTATAGAAAACAAGGAAGAACTTCTCACCTTTTTCGCAAAGAAGAATGCAAATACAACTGCGAAGATATAGTATGGAAGTCCTTGCGTAACCCAGCTGAGAATACCGTATCTGTATGTAAACTCTCCTATTCCTAATATCCCTCCATACCATGTAGAAACATTTGTGAAAATAAAAAGAAGTAGCCCCATCTTTCTGCCGGAAAGAAGAAACTCATTACTGTCTTTTTCATTTTCATTTTTGGAAAGAAACCCGATTGCAAGAAGAATTGCAAAGAAGATGAAAATAATTGACAAATCCAGCGTACTAAAAGAGATCATTATTCTTCATCACGTTAAAATCTCTAATCAGAAACATTTTACCTTTTGTGATATTCAGTTCAACAATGTTTCCATTGGCAACATTGCTTGTGCTTTCCTTTTTTCCAAAAGGCAACGCCATATTTTTTAATCTGTATTTTAATCCGCGAGAACTAATTTTTGTTTTCTCATCAATCCCGTAGAGCGAAATTGTTTCATTCTTTTTGGTAGCAAATGTTATGCTGCCGGAAATCGCTTCGAGAAGTGAATCATCATGCAGAATTTTGATTTTGATTGCATCGTAAAACTTTAGAACAATACCAAGATTGCAGAAGGAATGATCCAGCCGACTTCCGGTAGCACCAAGAAGTATTGCTTCGGTATAACCATTTTTGATTGCGAACTTCAGACATTTCTCTACATCAGTATCATTCTGCCTTTTCATCTTAATGATTCTGCACTTCTCTTGATAATGAAGAAGTGTATTACTGCTTATAGAATCTAAATCCCCGATTATGTAATCGGGGATCAGTTTCAATTTCTTTGCTGTGTCTGCGCCTCCGTCAGCACAAATTAATGTAGAATATCCTTTCTTCCGGAAGAAAGTTATTTCAGATTTTTTCGGTGCATCTCCGTTAGCTAAAATTATGCACTTTTTCATAGACTCAATTTTATTCCGCATAGAAAATTCCTCTCTGCTGCCGGGAAAAACTCATTACCAATTCCGTAAGACGCATACAAGCTATCAAACAGATTATTAATCTGGAAGAATAATTTTACATTTTCAAAATATGGGGCCGCGCCGAAATCAATAGAACCGAACGCGTTGAAAACAAAATATGGGTTAACAATATTATCGGAATAACCGGTAAGCAACGGATATTGGTTTAACAAAGTTTGCAGTTCTTCACCATAATTATCGGTATAGAATTTTCCTATATATCTGGCAGATGCGCCAAGCAGTATGTTATCATTTTTGTACTGCAGAATGCCGCTGAATGATGAACTTGGAAATCCGCCAATCGTATTCTCCGAAAGATCAATCTGCTTCTGGGTTTTTACACCATTCACTTTAACACTTGTATATGTAAATCCTTCGCTGATATAATTTTTGCTTACGGCACCGTTCAGAATCAGTTCCAGATTGTCCGCCAGATTCGCGTTTAACGAAATCTCAAGCCCATAGTGAACCGTTTGGTCCATATTACCGGTAATCGGCTGTCCGAAGCGGTCAAGTTGACCTTTCTTAACAATCTCATCATTGAATAGCATGTAATAGGCATTCGCTTGCAAAGAATAGCTTCCGGCGTTGTAGTAAGAGCCTATTTCTATATTGTTCATTGTCTCCGGCTTAACAAGTGGACTGTTAAAATCATAACTGCCGCTTGCTGTTCTCTCAAACTGAGGGACTTCTCCTCCGCTGGATTCTGCCGCATCGTAGTAATTCTTTAATCTCGGCTCTCTGGCAACTCTTGCAAATGAAAAATAGACATTCCCTTTTGCATCATATTTATAGTTGATGCCAATTCTGGGATTGAAATAGAGTCCGCTGACTTCCAAATTTGTGTTTAAGTATTTCTCATTATTCAATTTGTATTTATGATAAGCAAGTTGAGCTTCCACGAGAATATTTATTTTTTCGCTTAAAGAATAATTTTCGTTGGCGAAGAAACTGATAATGTCTTTGCCACCTTCATATTGGTAATACCTAAAATCGCTCGGGAATCCTTCCGGTAAGTTCTCTGCAAATTTTATACTTCCCCAATGAATTGAATTATGAAAACGCACTTCTCCGCCGAGAATTAATTCTCCGGAATTATGCTTGATGCTTACCTTCGGAATCCAGCCCCATTGTTTGTTGTTTACCATCGCACGGATTAAAGCGTTGCCGGGATTCGCTTTGGCATTAAATCCAAATTCTTTTGTCATTCTGAAATAGCTGGTGTCCGCCCAAGAAGCATCATAATCAAAAAAGCCATTGCCTATCACTAAAAACAACGCGGAGTTAAAAGTAACATCTTCGTTTAATTTATACTCATTCAGTAATTCAAAGTGAGGCTGAGAAAAGTTCTCAATCTCATCAGCACGGCGCTGAGTTGCGTAACTGATTTTGCCATCATCTGCTTCCCAATAAGAATAATTCGCTTTCCTAAGCTTTAAATCATCAACCGCAAATTTTGGCAGTCCGGTATAAGCTAAACCGTCTTCAACCAATCCACCGTAAACATTAATTTGAGAAGTAAGTCTGTCGTCAAATCTGACTGCGCTTATATGATATGATTTCAAATTTGACCAGCTATAATCTCTGTATCCGCTGCTCTTTGTTTGAGAAATTTTAGCTGAGAACGAATATTTATTTTGGATTAATCCGCTTGAAACAAAGAGAGAATTTTTAATTGTATTGTAGCTTCCGGCTGATGAACTTAGCTCAAATCTTGGTCTGTCTGAAAATGCCGAAGTAATAATATTTACAGAACCGCCTATTGCCGGATAGCCGATCATTCCCGCGCCAGCTCCTCTCTGAACTTGTATCAAATCTGTGTTCTCAATTAAATCGGGAAAATCCAGCCAATAAACATTATGATCTTCCGGATCGTTCTGCGGAATACCATTAACCGAAACCGAAATTCTTCTCTGATCGAAACCGCGGATACTCATGTAATTGTATCCAATTCCATTTCCATTCTCGGAATAAAATGTTACGGATGGAAGATAGCTCAGCAGTTCCGGCACATCTTGATTTGAATAATTGGCTATGAATTCTTCCCTCTTAACTTTGGAAAAGCTTACCGGCGATTGTCCTTCAACACCTATCGTTCCTTTTACCAAAATTGTTTGACTGGAAATTAATTTAGGAATGAGTGTTATAACTTTTTGAGATTGGACGAGTAAATCTTTCACAACAATTTTTTTAGTCTCAAACCCTACGTGAGTAACAACAATCAAATCGCTGTCACCAATATTTCCGTTCAGTGCGAATAACCCGCTTTCATCGGTTATACCGCTTATTGATTTTCCTTCGATATTAACTGTAGCGTATTGAATGGGATGATTGTCTGAAGAGTTGACAATCCGGGCAGAAAGGGATTGCTGTGCGGATAAACTTTCCACAAATAATAATAGAATAATTAAGTATTTCACGATACCTCCTTAGAAATAAAAAAGCCGTTCGAACTTGCCTTAACGGCATGTGAAAACGGCTTACTTAATTATTCGGCCCGTCTTCCTACGCTGGCATTATCCAGTTCAGGTTCAAGGGTGTGATCTCAGCGCCTCGGAATATGGAGGGCACCCCTAACAGCTCTTAGTTATTTAATGAACAATTTAATTCTGAATTTTTATCTTCTGTCCAACTTTTACTTTTTCATCTTTTAAGCCATTCCATGCTATAATATCTGCAACACGTACATTATTATTTTTAGCAATGGTCCATAGGTTCTCACCTTCACGTACTCGGTAAATAGTAAATGCGGAGTTTGTTTCCTTTGCTTCTGATTTCTTCGCAACTTTTACAGAGGTGTAGATCAATAAAGCTTGACCTTCAAAAATTTTGCTGTTCTTTAAACTATTCCAATTTTTCAGCTCATCAACACTAACGTTATTCTTAGCTGCAATGGATTCAAGATTCTCTCCTTGTTTTACTTTGTAGAGAGATACTTTACTATTTGTTGTTACTTTCTGAACAGATTCTTTTTCCTTAGAAGAGACACTTTTCTTTTCAATTTTAGGTTTGGCTTCAGATTCCTTTGGGGCAGTGGCATCGGAATAGATTACAAGTGATTTGCCAGCAATCAATTTATTAGAGCTAAGAGAATTCCAAGTTTTAATTTCGTTTACCGAAACATCAAAATTTTCAGCAATCTCACCAATAGAATCGCCCGGCTTAATTGTGTAGCGTGTTAAATTTGCATCTTTACGCGGAGCGTTATCACCAATAGAACTAACAGTTTCTTTTCCATGAATTGCAATAACTTGGCCTTTATTAATTCTATTTGATTCAAGGTTATTCCACTTTCTAAGCTGACTAACAGTAATTCCGTATTTTTCAGCAATCTTTCCTAGCGAATCGCCATTCTTAACTTTGTACTTTGTCGTTTTTGTATTTGAAGCAGAAGCAACTTGTTTGGAAGAAGAAGCGTCGCCGCTGTAAATCACTAATTTTCTGCCACGTTGAATGCTGTTGCTTTTTAGGTTATTCCACTCTTTCAACTGAGCAACTGTAACACCATATTTTGTAGCTATTCCGGAAAGTGATTCACCCGATTTGATTCTATGTTCAACTGTAGCATCGCCATTATTTACAAACAAAAGTTTGGATTTTTCACCTTCGCTCAATTTATCAATTGATGCGAAGTAATCGACCTTATCGTTTGGAACGTAAATAGTTAATTCTTGTCCAACTCTAGGGCGCGATGTATAAGGTAAATTATTCCAGTTACGTATATCGGCAATTCTCACTCCGAATAGATCTGAAATGTTAACCAAATTATCTTTGCTCTTAACTGCATATTTAATAGCGGACTTTCCTTCCGGAACTATGTAGGCAATTGTATCACCAGAAGTTGCATTATCTTGGTACAGTTTTGCGAATTGTTCAGCGCTTGTAGCATCGGTTAAATGAAGTGTATAAGAAGGCTTACTTCCTAATGAATTAAAGTCTTCTTCCACTGCCGGTAATTCATCCGTATTCACCACAAAATCATAATCGTTGGCTTTAGAAGTTGGAATCTTTAGTTCCTTACCGCTTGGCAATTTCTTTCTAGTCGATACATTATTCATTTCGGCAAGCTGAGAAATACTTACGTCATATTTTTTTGCTATTTGCGAAAGTTTTTCGCCCGGTTTAACTACGTGAGTAATAAACTGAACTTTTGCATCATCCGGAATATTCTGTACGTTTTCTGCAAAAGCTTCCATGGTTTTTGCTGGTATCTTCAGAGGATAACCACCATCAAAATTTGCCGGTGTCGAATTCTGTGTCAATTCCGGATTCAATTCCTTAAGTAATTCAAGACTAATTCCGGCACACTTTGCAAGCACATTTAAATCATAAGCTTCGTTAATTGTGAAGGTTGCGAAATCATGCGGCTTTTGATATTGTATATCTGTAAAACCAAATTTCTCCGGTTGGCTGGCTATTAACGTAACAGCTATATATTGGGGGACATAACTTCTGGTTTCTTTAGGAAGATATTTTCTAATAGCCCAAAAACTTTTTATTGATTCATCGTTGTAATAGCTTTGCATTTCTTTAGGTGCCGAAGTAGTAATGCCAGCTCTTCTAGCTGCTTTTTTTACTCTTCCTTCACCGCTATTGTAAGCGGCTAACGCTAAATTCCAATCACCGAGAGACATATATAAATCTCTTAAATGGCGTGCAGCAGCTCTAGTAGCTTTTTCCGGGTCGCGGCGTTCATCTATATTGAAATTAACTTTTAGATCATAAAACTGTCCCGTTCCCTTAATAAACTGCCACATTCCCACTGCTCTAGCCCAAGAACGAGCAAACGGATTTAATCCGCTTTCAACCATACTCAAGAAAATTAGCTGCTGTGGTACTTTTTCTTCTTCAAATATTTTTGCCATCATAGGAAAATATTTGCCGGATCGCGATAACCACAATTCCATATGCTTGCGGCCTCTGCCCGTAAAATATTCAACCCATTGTTCAACATGGCTATTTACTTCTAGAGGAAAATCTCCAACACGTACAAGTGTTGTTTCAATCTTTTCCGGTTCGCCAACACTAGTTGTATCCTCATCAACATCTGTAATCGTCTCAACGTCATTAATCTTATTGTCCATCCATTCTTTTAACGCGCTTATCGAAACATCATCTGGTAATTCATCAAAACTAGCAACATACTTTTGGTAATCTTCAACAATTGATCCTTCTAACTCATCAAACGCTTCATTATTCTCAATTTCCGGATAATAGCTAAGCTTATTAATTGTCGATAATGCTGATTCAAAATAATTTATTGCTTCACTCTTAAAGCCAAGTTTTTGCTGATAGAGAGCGTTTACATAGTCACGACGCGCGCTTTCCATCAATTGGTTTACCATCGATTTACTTTCGACAGTTTTTACGGTGTCTGGGATTGCTATTTGGGTGAATCTTGTAGGTTGATTTGTGGATGATTTGAGTGTTGAGCAAGCGGCAATAAACACACTAATCACTATCATCGGTAAGATGAGCAGTTTCTTCACACACGACTCCGTAAGTTTGAATTTTGATTGCAATTTAAGACCATACTAAAATAATGTCAAGCTACTTATTAGTACAAAGTGAATTAAGTTAGAAAATACAATAACTTAGATTTACAGCGGAATATTACAATGTTTCTTCTTTGGGTTTGAATCTACCTTAGTTTTGAGCAATTGGAATGCTTGAATAATTTTAAGACGTGTTTCTCTTGGAATAATCACTTCGTCTATAAAACCACGCTCGGCAGCTATATATGGATTTGTAAACTTATCAACGTAGAATGATAAAACTTCATCTAGTTTGGAAGTTCTATCTTCAGCTAGAGAAATTTCCTTCTTGAAAATGATCTCTACCGCACCTTTTGGTCCCATAACAGCAATTTCTGCACTTGGCCAAGCATAGTTGAAATCGCCCCGAATATGTTTCGAGTTCATTACATCATAGGCGCCGCCATATGCTTTCCTTACAATTACAGTAACTTTTGGAACAGTAGCCTCGCAGAAAGCAAATAGTAATTTAGCTCCGTGACGAATTATTCCATTCCATTCTTGTTCAGTACCGGGTAAAAATCCCGGAACATCTTCAAGAACAAGTAAAGGAATATTAAATGCATCGCAGAAGCGAACGAATCTTGCACCTTTCACAGAAGCATTAATATCCAGAACACCAGCTAATACAGCCGGCTGATTTGCGACTATACCAACCGAAATTCCTCCCACTCTTCCAAATCCTACAATTATGTTCTGCGCATAATTAGGCTGAACCTCAAGAAAATCGCTTTCATCAAGCAACAGTCCAATAACATCATGCATATTGTAAGGCTTGTTTGGTGTATCCGGAATAACAGAATCAAGTTTTTCATTTATAAGATTTGCGGTGAAATCAAATTTTATTTCCGGTGCGCTGTCTTTCCAGTTAAGTGGAATAAATCCAACAAGCTTTCTTATGTTTTCAAGAATCTCAACTTCGCTATCAAATACGAAATGAGCTACACCGCTTTTGGTTGCATGAGTTTCAGCACCGCCTAAATCTTCAAAACTAACTTCTTCGTGAGTTACTGTTTTAACAACGTTTGGACCGGTAACAAACATGTGGCTTGTATGGTTTACCATGAAAACAAAATCTGTTATTGCCGGCGAGTAAACCGCCCCACCCGCACAAGGACCAAGTATTGCAGAGATTTGAGGAACAACGCCGGAAGCAAGTGTATTGCGTAGAAAAATATCAGCATAGCCGCCTAAACTGTTAACGCCCTCTTGAATTCTAGCGCCGCCGGAATCGTTAAGTCCAATAATTGGAATGCCGAGTTTGAGCGCCAGATCCATAATCTTGCAGATTTTTTCGGCATTGGTTTCGGATAACGATCCGCCAAACACAGTAAAGTCTTGACTAAAAAGTGCTACTTGCCTTCCATTTATTTTTGCAAATCCGGTAACAACTCCGTCACCCGAGACTTTTTGTTTTTCCAATCCAAAATCTGTACTGCGATGCTTAACAAACATATCAACTTCTGAAAAGCTTCCTTCATCAACAAGGAGCTGAATTCGTTCACGTGCAGTAAGTTTTCCTTTCTCATGCTGAATGCGAATTTTATCTTCCCCGCCGCCTACCTTAGATTCTTCGCGAAGCTTTTCAAGTTGTTCTATTTTGTTTTTCATCTTAAAGCGAAATTGTGAAAGATTGTTGTGTTGTTAAGCTGCGAACTTGGTTTTCTATTTTCCCCAAATTCTCTGTAAACTCTGCAGTGTTTAGCCTATTAGCAATATTAGATTCAGCATAACTACAATTAACTTTCGGAAGTGAACCGGAAATGCCCTTCTTCATCAATAAAACCGATTGAGAAACTAATAGTGCCTCACTTAAATTTGAAGTTGCAAGCAGAATAGTTGTTTTCGTTTCATTGTTGACATCAACAATAAGCTGAAGCATTTCCAGTTTTGTTTTTTGATCCATCTTGGTAAACGGTTCATCGATTAGAATGATCTTCGCGCCGGAGGCAAATGCTCTAGCAAGAGCTATCCTAAACCGGAAGCCTAAACTTTTATTGTTTGGATAATGACTCTCATATCCTTCTAAACCAACTTGGTGAATAATTCTTTTCTGAGCTGCTTCATCCAACTTTTCATTTGCAAATAAAATGCTCTCGGATGCATTCATCCAAGGGAAACTTGATGGTTCGCTCGGAATCAGACTAGCGCTTGTTTCAATTCGTTTTCCGGAATCAGATAATTCAAGCCCGCACATAATTTTTAACAACGTACTTTTGCCGGAGCCGGAAGAAGCAAGCAAACTTGTAATCTCACCTTCATTCACTGTAAAAGAAATATCATCCAGCAACTTCGATTTTGCACCATTGCTGTAAACAATTGTCTTGCTAATGTTTTCAAATTTCATTTCTATGATTCCCAGAAAGCGATTTTCTTTTTTATAAATTTAATTACAAGCGTGCCGCACCAAATCAACATAGTTAGTATTATTGCGATGACAATGATTGCGCCAAAATCCTTGTAGAGTAGCGCCAAACGCAAGATTGTTCCAATGCCAAAAGACACAGAAACAAATTCGTATGATAGAACTATCAGCCATAAAATCCGTTGAAAACGTTCTGCCAAATTCAGTAAACCCGGTAAAGATGAATTCCAGTAAACATCAGAGTATAACTTTGAAGGATTAAGATTCTTTGCAATATCTAAATACTCAGACTTAGTCTGAAAGATTTCTTTAGCAAGCACCCGTGTTAGACTGATCATGGTTACAACAAAAATAAATATCACTTTTGCCAGTTCCGATCCGTCAAACCAAAATGCTGTAAGAACAATTAAGATGAAAACCGGGATTGTTTTAAATAGCTGTAGCAGTTCAAAAATTACTTTTTGTTCAAGCAGCAGTTTAATAATTGTCCCCCTTAAGGACCAAAGTAGCAATAAACTTAACCCAATCGCAAAATATACTGTTCCGGCAGTAATCATTATTCCGGCCAACAATCCGTAATCTTGCCACACGTGTAAAAAGGACTCAAAAAGAATTGTCGGCTTTGGAAGCAACTTGTTCATCGGAAGTATAAATTCAAAAAGCATCACATAAACGAATACAATCGAACCAAAAAGTTTTAGTTTGTTTTTGTAGCTGTTCATTCTCTTACCATAATTTTCGTTAACAATATATTACTTGCCGCATGGTAAATCAATTAGCTAGAAAAGGATTCCTACTGCGCTCATGTCCTATTGTGGTTGATGATTCATGACCCGGATATACTTTCACATCATCCGGAAGTACAAGGAGTTTTGTCTTAATCGATTTGATCAAATTATCATAATTACCGCGCCACAGATCCGTTCTTCCAATGCTTTCTTTGAACAATACATCACCGGAGAACAAAACTTTTTCTTTTTCAAAATACAAACAAACTTCGCCCGGTGTATGTCCGGGAGTACTTAAAAATGTTCCTTCAATTTCTCCAAGAAATAATTTTGTCGATTCATCAATATAGTTATCGGCTTTGGGCGACGGCTCTAAAGTAACTCCAAATTTTTCTGCTTCGGCAATCATCAAGTCTAGCAGAAACTCATCTTCTTTAGGGATTAACAACTTTGCGCCAAATTCATTTTTGATAAATGCGTTGCCAAGTATATGATCAATGTGACAATGTGTGTTAATACAAAAATTTAATTGCAGCGAATTTTGCTGAACAAAAGCTTTGAAAGCATTCTTTTCAGCTTCATCGTACATACCCGGATCGATAACAGCTGCTATCTTCGTCGCTTCATCACAAATAAGAAAAGTGTTCTCGTGAAATAGATTAAAGACAAATCGCTGAATTTTTAGCATTTACTTCCTTTTGAAATTCTTCTTAACTGTTTCAAAATTCCGTTCAACAAAGGAATTGAAATTCGATTTCGTTTCCTCCATAGAATCACCTCCAAATTTTTGAAGAACAAAATCAGCAATTACCCAAGCGACCATACCTTCGGCAATAACTGCACAAGCCGGAACTGCGACAAAATCGCTTCTCTCTCTTCTTGCTTCAACTTTCTTCATGGTAGCAAGTTCCACAGATTTTAGTGGAGTCATTAATGTAGAAATCGGCTTCATTGCACCACGAATAATAATAGGTAATCCGGTTGTAATACCGCCTTCAATTCCACCGGCACGATTTGTAGCCCTAGAAAATTTATCTTTCTTCAAAATAATTTCATCATGAACTTGCGAGCCAAACAATTCAGCACCTTCGAAACCAATTCCAACTTCTACACCCTTTACAGCTTGGATTGACATTATTGCATGAGACAATGCCGCTTCTATTCTTGTATCGTATTGAACGAAACTACCTAATCCAACTGGAACTCCGGAAACGATAACGAAAAATGTTCCGCCTAAGGTATCTCCTCGCTTCTTAGCAACTTTTATTTTGTTAATGATTTTCTTTTCGTGTGCTTCATCAAAAACTCTGACACTGCTTATATCAACGGTCTCGTTAATCTTCTTAGCCGAAAATTTATCTGATAATTCGCATGCGAATAATTTGTTAACAAAATTTTCTTTAGGATAAATACCGCCTATGCTTTCTACATAACTGCCTACATAAATTCCAAGATCTTCTAAGAATTTCTTTGCTATTGCAGTAGCAGCAACTCGTGCGGCAGTTTCTCTTGCACTCGATCTATCAATCGAATTTCTTATGTCATCGAAACTATATTTTTGAGAGCCAACCAAATCCGCATGCCCGGGGCGCGGTATAGTAATTTTTTCAACTTCCTTATTAATTGGTTCAGTAGACATTTTCTCAGTCCAATTTTCCCAATCACGATTTCTAATCAGCATTGAAATCGGAGACGCTAAAGTTTTGCCAAAACGAACACCGCTAAATATCTCCGCGGTATCGGTTTCAATTTTCATACGCAAACCTCGTCCGTAACCGGACTGCCTTCTTTTCAATTCCTCATTAATATAGCTCTCGCTTACTTCCAAATTAGATGGAAATCCGGTAACAACAGTTACTAAGCCTTTGCCGTGAGATTCTCCGGCTGTTACAAATTTTATCATTGATCTTTCTTTGATGAGTTTTGTGCAAATATAAAAAAAGCGCTCGAACTTTGAGCGCTTTTTTAAGTCTGCGGAAGATTTATTTATTTGGAATATCTAAACCGACCAAACGGGAATTTCCTTCGCTATCAACAACTTTGAGAAGAACGGCCTTACCTTTTTTGTTGTTTATGATAGATTGAAGTTCGGAAACAGAATTAATTGTTTTTCTGTCGGCCGAAACTATAACCAGTCCTTGTTGTAAACTCTGATTGAACGCCTTTCCAAATTGTTTTACATCGGAAATTATAACTCCGGAATCTACATTGAGTTCTTTCATTTCGTCATCGTTAAGATTTCTAACCTTCATACCGATACTTTCAAAGTTAACTTCGCGGGCATCAACGTCTTTACCCTTTTTATCTTTCAATGCTGTTTTTATAGTTTTGTCATCACCAGCTTCATCTCGAGATTTGAGCGTAACATAACGTTCAATCTTCTTTTCATCTCTAAAGATTGTTAAACGAACCGAAGTACCGGCTCTTTTGGTAGCTATATATGATTGCAGCTCGTTCGGCTGATTAACTTCTTTTTCATCCACTTTTAGAATTACATCACCTTCTTTAACATCTTCTTTAGCTGCCGCACCATCTTTAACAATTTTTTGAATCAACACACCTTTCGGCTCATCAAGCCCAATTGCTTTTGCTAATTGAGGAGTAACATTATCTATCTCTACTCCTATATAGCCTCTGCTTACTTTTCCATTAGCAATCAAATCGCTTGCAACAGACTTTGCCATATTTATCGGAATTGCAAATCCGTAACCAATATAGTTCTGAGAATAACCATTTGTTGCAATTGCTGAGTTGACACCTATAACACCACCGTTCAAATCTACTAACGCGCCGCCGCTGTTTCCCGGATTAATCGCAGCATCAGTTTGTATAAAGTTTTCTATACGGTATTGTTCACTTATAATTCTTATATCTCTATGCGTTGCACTAATAATCCCGGCTGTAACTGTTGATGAAAGAGCTAACGGGTTGCCAATTGCCATTACCCACTGACCAACTTTTATTTTGTCGGAATCACCTAAATATGCGAGCGGTAATTTTTTTGCATCAATTTTAATTACAGCCAAGTCGGTTGATGGATCTGTGCCAACAACAGTGGCTTCAAATTCACGTTTATCGTGCAAGTTTACTGTAACACTCTTTGCATTTTCAACAACGTGATTATTAGTTAAGATATATCCATCCTCCGAAATAATAATTCCACTTCCGCCTCCTTGCTGTTCTCTAGGCGAATCATCTTTGAATGGGAAAAAGAAATGAAATTGATCTTGAAGTTTATTAGGACTTTTCACTGAAGAAACAACTTCGATTTGTACAATTGAAGGAGTAACTTTTTCAGCAACTTGTACAAATGCGTTATTGAACGCTGCCGCATCAGCATTTAGTTGTGCAACCGGCGGATTATCCGCACCAATTTTTACATCACCGTAACTTGGTCTTACAAAACCGAATCCGGATACAAGTACGGCACCAAAAACAATTCCAATGAACACTAAAGAAAGAGTTCCAAGAATATTTTTCTTACGCATGTTATATCTCCTTTGCTACTAAATTTTGATTGATTTGAGACCCTTGAACTCACCGACGTTATATGTTAAGAATTTTTCTAAAACTACGAGGACTGTGTCTAAATCCTCTTCCAAGTAGGAACAAGGGCTATTTTTTGTGTTTAGACAAAAAAGCAATTCAAAAAGTTCCGCAGAAAAATTAAAATTTGTTAATCTATCTTCGCGGCAATCCGTACAAAACATGCCCGCTTCAAAATTCAAAGAGGCTTGCTCACCTTTAATAATTTCTCTTCCGCACGAATTGCATCGCTCCATTTGGAACTCATAGCCGAGTTCACGCAAGAAAAACAGAAAATATTTTGCGAATAGAAATTTTGGACTCTGGTTTGATGAATCCATTAGCGAAAGGATTTTAATACTGCCTTCAAAAAGTTTTGGATGCGGCTCGCTTTCTGTAATCATTGTAGAAAGAAGCTCAATTACAGCTGAAGCAAATCGATACTTCTCATAGTCATCACGAATATTGGCGAAGTGCTTAATAAGATCAACTTGACTTACTAGCTGTACTTCCCTCGTATTTTTTTTATACAGAACTAATTCTACCACATTGAGCAAATCAATAGCTAATCCGGTTTTAGATTTGGGTGATTTAGCACCCTTAACCATAGCGGAAAGCTTTCCGAATTCATCAGTAAAGAAATGAGCAATGCGGCTCGTGTCTCCAAAATCTAGTCGACGTAAAACTAACGCTCTGGTTTTTACAATTTCAGACATTTGTAAAATCGAAAGGTGGTTTGTGTACTTCTTTTTCCGTTATGATTGCTGCGATAAGATGATTAGGAGTTACATCGAACGCCGGGCAGTAAGCCTGATATTCTTCCTTCGTGATTTTTGTACCGCGAACTTGAGTTAATTCTGAGTTGCTTCTCAATTCAATTTTTATTTCCGATCCGCTTCGGCAAGATTTATCAATTGTTGTTGAAGGCGCTGCAATGTAAAATGGAATTTTATGATAATGACATAAAACAGCTAAATTGTAAGTACCAATTTTATTTGCGGAATCGCCATTTACAGCAATTCTATCTGCGCCGGTAATTACTAAGTCAACTTTACCTTGACTCATTAACACAGCTGCAGTAGAATCTGTATTGAATGAAAACGGAATACCAAGTTTATCCAGTTCCCAAGCAGTTAAGCGGGAACCTTGAAATAAAGGACGCGTTTCATCTGCGTAAACGTGTTCAACTAATCCATTGGCAAACGCATTTCGGATTATGTTAAGGGCCGTTCCATTTCCTCCGGTGGCTAATGCGCCGGTATGGCAGTGAGTTAAGACTCTGCTTTTCTTCTTAAATATTTCTAATCCGTTTGTGGCAATGTTTTCGCAAAGCAATTTATCTTGCTCATGAATCACAATAGCTTTCTGCAAAAGTATTTGAGAAAGATCAGCTTCATTTTCATTTTGAGTGAATGCTTTTTTCATTTCATCTAAAGCATAAAAAAGATTAACTGCGGTAGGACGAGTCTTTGCAATTCTATTATAGGCAATATCGAAAACAGTTGAATAATCTTTCTTTGAAGATTTGTTTACAGCAATTGCTAACGCGTAAGCGGCAGTTACTCCAATTGCGGGTGCACCGCGCACTTCCAATTTCTCTATTGCGTCGGCAATTCTTTCAAGATCATCTGTCACAATCTCAACTTCTTCCAGAGGAAGTTTAGTTTGATCGATTATATGAAGTTTACCGTCTTTGTATTCTACAGCTTGAAAAAGGTTCATACTCTTTGATTTCTCGAAAACATGTTAGTCAACTTGAGCGAAGCAAAAAAGTTGGTACTTTTAGAATTCTCCACACTGTAGAATCGTACCTTTATCTGAAATAATTTGTTACACTTACTAATTAATCAAATGTTGATAAATCTCTGAATTCAATAAATCTGTTTTTGATTTCTAGGAAACTCAAGTTTTCCAAACCTTTTGTACTGAATTTTTCCACACAGAATGAAGCCATGATGCTTCCATAGATTACAGCGCGCTTCATGTTCTCAAAAGAGAGCTCCATGTTCTTGTGTAGGTATCCGGTAAATCCACCGGCAAAGGCATCTCCAGCTCCGGTTGGATCAAAAATATTTTCCATTGGATAAGCCGGTGCAGAGAAAATCTGATTCTCTCCAAAAAGAAGAGCTCCGTGTTCACCTTTTTTGATAATTAAATATTTCGGACCCATGTCGGAAATTATTTTTGCAGCTTTAATTAAGTTCGGCTCTTTAGAAAGAAGTCTGGCTTCCGAATCATTGATTATTAGAACATTAACACGCTTTAGAACTTTTTTAAGATCTTCCAGAGCTCCGTTAATCCAGAAGTTCATTGTATCGCACACAATAAATTTTGGGTTTTCCAGTTGATCAAGCACTGTAGTCTGAAGTGAGGGCGCAATGTTTCCAAGAATTACAAAAGATGCTTTTTTATCCTTATCCGGAATAATCGGGTTGAAACTTTCAAAAACATTTAGGTCGGTAAAAAGTGAATCGCGAGTGTTCAAATCGTAATGGTAACGGCATCCATACCGGAAAGTTTTTCCGCCTTCAACAATTTGCAATCCTTCGTGATCTATATTGTGATCTTCCAGCATTTTAATATGATCTTGTGAAAAGTCATCACCAACAACGCCGACTATACTTACCGGACCGGTGAAATAACTTGCGGCAAGTGAAATGTAAGTTGTCGAGCCGCCAAGCGCTCCTTCAATTTTGTCAAATGGTGTTTCGATATTGTCTAAGCCTATTGAGCCAACTATTAAAAGTCCCACACGTTCCTCTAAGTTATTTTTATATATGAAATATAAGTAAAGATGTGCTCTTTTCAGATTGATTGTAAATCAATTTCCACAAACTTTAGAAAACTTTTTTCATTTGTAAAATATTCGTGAATTGTATCAACCGCCATCCTTTGCCCCTTCCATGCCAGCAGTTTTTTTGCTTCATCTTTGGCTAACCATTTGAATTCGGAATGTTCCGATGAGATTTTCACTTCTGAATCCGTTTGAACCATGGCTGCGAAAACCGGGACCATGCAGATCTCATCATTTTCGGCAGAGTAAAATGAATTTACTTGAGGAGCCACCCAGAATTTTACCGGCGTTAATCCGGTTTCTTCTTTAATCTCTCGCAGTGCGGTTTCAAAACCCTTTTCGTTTGAATCTACGGACCCGGTAACCATTTGCCAGATGTTGGGATATTTCTCTTGGCTTGATCTTTTAAGCAGCAAAAACTCAAGTTCGTTATTTACAAAACGAAAAATATGAGCTTCAATTAAATAGGACACTACACGCATTCACACACCTATGCAATTTTCCAAAAAATGATAAATTGTTTTCTCTTGTTCTTGATCATAATCTTGATCTTCTTTCAACTGAATAAAAAGATCAAGAGTAAGATCAAGTTTTCTTTTCAGTATTCTAAAAATATGCTTTAGCTTCAGCCCGCATCGTATGGATTAATCTTCCGGCACCAAGTTTTCTTGCATCGTAGCTAACGGAAGTCTGCAGCAGACTGGAAATGCGGAAATCAAAAAACACTCTTCCAAAATAATTCTTACCGATTACATTTCCACGCAAAACCTCGAAAGGGATATTATAATCAGCCGAGGAAGAAGTTAACTCAGTTCTTTCAAACTCAACACGCAACCGGCCTATATTTTCAAAAGAATAGGTTGATCTAAGTACAAGCGAATTCAAATCCACAGTGGGGGGTTTTACCGGATACTGATCGAGACTTCTTGCGACTTCAAATTTAAAACCGACCTCCATTTCACGAATAGGCCGATAGCTAAAATCCGAAACAAAACTGTTCTTGGAAATTTCTCGAGATCGGCTTGTCGAAGCCGGTGAAACCATATTATCTGCTTGGTTTATAATATCAGTTTGGTTGTTTATTTCCTCAACCATTTTGAATCGAATCCTAAGCGATCTTTCTCTTAAATAACCTTTCTCTACTCCACCGGAATATTGGTTTAGCGACCGGCGCTGGTTGTATCTTACGCGAAAAGATAAATCACTATTGTTCTGAAAAAGATTTATGTCTTGCTGAAAATAGTTACTCCCGCGAATGGTGTTAGTTTCATTAAGAAACTTTGAAAAGTTGAGCAAGTAAATATCTCTGGTAACCGGGTCTTTCGAATTCTCCTCTACGCGCCAGAATGTTTCCGTAGATATAGCTTTAATCATTTTGCCGAAGAAATTTTCACTTTCCACTATTCGCGCAAAGTCAAACTTCCAGCGCATGTTGGTTTTCAGATCGATTACCGGAAAGAGTTTATCAGTTGGAATTGTTACTATGATAAAATCTGCTTCATATAAGGAAAGTTGGAATTCATTTTCTTCCGGCAAACCATTGTTATTAAGATCGCCGAGATAAATATAATTTCCAGTACCAATCGGAACTTTGACGAAAACTTTTTCAAGCCGTGCTGATTGCTCGGTTGCAGCTTGGTAAAACAATTCCCCATTAATAAAATTGTTAAAAAGATTGGTGCGGCTCTGAGAAAGCAGCAGAATTGTTTCGTTGTTGCCGAATCCAAGTCTCTTAAATTCTTCAGTATAAGTTTTATTTCTAATTGTAAGATTTAGACTCGTTGTAAATTCTTTAACACCGCGATAATTCAATTGATACTGGTGGGTTAAAGCGCTTGACTGTTTTACCAGTTCTCCACTAAGAGGAAAAGATTCTTCTCTATAGCCAACGTTAGCCTTAACATCAAAACTAGATGTAGCAGCATATTGAATGAATGGAGACATCTCAAAATAACGTAAACTAGTTGAGCTAAGTAAACCAGTTGCGGCATTTTCCTCAAATTTATCTTCGTGTAAATAATCTAATCCAGTTGTAAATTCACCTATAGACAAATTCGCATTACTGTTTTGCCTAATCCATTTTGATTCCAGCAGATGATTCTTAGTTGCAACGTAGTCGAAAGTATAATTAACTGAAAACGACTTTGGAATTGAATACTTGAGCTGATTTAAAATTCTATCCGACCGAAACGACTCACCTTGCTTTAAGTAACCATATTGGGAAGTGAGATTCGTATTTTGAGTTGGTTCAAGCAAAAGCTGAACCTCTCTTAACACTTGATCTCCGCCGACAGCGCTTATATTATAATTTCTGTTGAACTCTACATCATCAATCCTATCAAGCGAGGAATACTTTGACTGGATAAGTCGATCTTTATAACTAAGCCCAATTTTGCCTAATGAAAAATCAGCAACAGTAATTTCTTGCGGCTCTAGATTAAAATTTACTTTTCTTGCGTAACCAAAATTCCGAGAATTATCAATCTCCGAAAATTTATTTTTATCCCATGAACTTGCGGAAAGTTCTGCAGAGATTGAAATCCCTTTCGAGATTAAATAGCTAAGAGAGATGTTGCCGAGCTGTTTTTGTTCCGGCATTGGTAAAAAGACGATTGGCAGATAAGCACCACTGCCAATTCCAGCAAATTTATAAACTCCCAAACTTTCTTTATTGTAATCTCCTTCTCCCTCTCCAACATAGGTGAAAGAAACATTATAAATCGAAGCCGGATTATTAGGTAAATATTTGTAGTATGTAAAACTCTGCTGATTAATTGTTGTATCAACCTTTGCGAAATAACCTTGTGTTTTGCCAAGTGAATCAAGCGGGGCAATCGAAACACCGCTAATTACAGCCTTATTTCTATCGTTGCCGGCTTGTTTTAAAATTTCGCGTTGCTCATCTGTATAGAAAAAATCAATTGCGCTATTCTCGTCATCTCCTTCTTGAAAATAGCTAACACCAATTTTCAACTGGTCACTGAAAAATTTTGTTTCAAAATCAGCGCCGAGAAAATTACGTTTAAATTTCTGGTCGGTATATTCAAACTCAACGGTAATTCTACTTGCCGAAGTTATTAGACGCTTCGCAGAAAACGTTACTTCCGCATTGGAGTAATCAATCACATAATCGTTATTCTCTCCACGCTTCATCTCAACACCATCAACATAAACTTTCTCGCTTCCGGCAATTACAATTATCGTGCGCTCATTATTAATGCCGCTTAATCTGTATGGACCTTGGTTGCCATCTTGTCCTTGCAGCAAATTGGAATTGTATTTACCGCGCGAGCCGGCAATTGCTACTTGCCCTTTAGTGCTTCCGAACAGAACTTCTCCTTTTAGACCTTGCAGTTTTCTAGTGATCTGAGCGAACTCTGTATTCCGTATATTCAACTCATAATCGCCGAAAGTGCCAATCGCGTTTTTATGTTTCAGCTCAATAAACACTTTGTCCAATTCGTCAAGAGTTTCAGTGTTTCCTTCCGGTTGTATTGGTGTGTTTTCATCCGATAGCGCAGCAACAAGTTCTATGTCTTCAGACAATTTTCCAGTCAGTTGTAAACGTAAACCGCTGTTTAGGGTAAAATCCCGGTTCGTTCCAATAGTGAAACCGCGAACAAGTGCGCCGCTCTTCTGCAAATTGTTTCCGAATATTGATTCGGAGGTTAAAGCAGTGTTACGCGGCTTTGCAAAGCGGAGCGTATCTAACGTTTTTTCATCAAGACGAATTTCTAGACTTCTATGCTTGTATTCTTCTTTCAAGTTCACTTTGATAGAACTGTAAGTGATGATTAAGGTATCGAGAAGTGAATAGTTGAGGCTCGGGTTTAGCTTAAATATTCCGGTAGAGAAATCAGCATCGTAATCTTTTCTGGCTATAAGTCTTTTTCCAAGCCATACACTTTCAGAAAATGGGATAATGTTTCTTTGCGAGATCTTATAGATGTTTTTTAGGTTTATTCTAAGAGTATCTGATACTTCTCTGCTTTGCGAAAACAGCAGCGAAGTAAGGATAATTTGAAGAAGTATTGATAAAATTAAAGAGTTCTTATTCAATGATTTGCTAAGTAAATTTCTGTAAAAACAAATCTATACGAGAACTCCTTCTCTTTCAACTATGAAATCTTTTTTCTGTTAATCTTGCTGTTATACCTAGGCGAAAAATAACTAAATATTATTAAAACAAAAGCCCCGGCTCTTTTTCCGGGGCTTCTTTAACTTACATCTTGAACCTTGTGCCTTGCCGCTATTTTACGAGCATCATCTTCTTCGTAATCGTTGCTGCTGGCGTTGTTAAACGATAAAAATAAATTCCACTAGCTAAGTTACTTCCGTTAAATGTCGTTGCATGTTTTCCGGCTTCGTAAAAACCTTCTGCAAGATTTGCTACTTCTTTACCCAACACATCATATACTTTTAAGCTAACCTTTCCGTTTTCTTTTAAAGTAAAGCTTATTTGTGTACTGGGGTTAAACGGGTTTGGATAGTTTTCTGCTAAATCAGTATCAGCAATATCCTTGTTATTGTTTTCGGTGTTTTGTTGAGAAATTAGCTGGCTGTAACCCTTACCGCTTTCTTCAGCCATTATCACTTCACAATTTTCAACAAGAATATCGTACGAGTAACGGCTTACTAATTCTTTGTAATACTTTACTGCTTCTTCTTTCTTGGCTAGTGTAACATAATTTTGGTAGAACATGTTAAATAAATTTTGCCTTTGGACTAATTCATTCTTCGGGTAGTCCGCCAGTAACTTTTCTGTATTCTCAATTACTTCGGCAATCTTTCCTTTACCAGCAAGCCATATATTTTCAATTTCGATTGTTGCGGCATATTCTTCGCTGTTCTTTTCTACATTTTGCCTAATAGTCTTATCAAGGTAATTAATAAAATCCTCTCTGTCGCTGCTTCGGAAACTATACTGAAGTACACTCAATAAATATTTTTTAGTGTTTAGCGATTGTTCTTTCTTATACATATTTCCAGCCGTTGTTATTACTTCTGCAAACCTTTTCCCATCAACTCCTTCTTTGATCTTGAGCAAATCATCATCATTGTTTTTTTCTGGTAAATTATCCAGGCTAACGGTTTTCTTTAGCACTACTCCGGTTGTTGCATTCGCGTCGTTAGATTCTTGAATCATATTAAAGCTTGGTGGACTTGTAAGAAATGGTGTTGAATATGTAGTCGCCGAATATTCATATATTCTGCTTGGAGCTGTTTTCGGATCATATGATCTTCCCCAATAATTATTTTGTACCCAAACCGGATTGCTATAGTTTGCAGATAGTTCATAGTTAGTATTGCTCGAAAAGTTATTATAGCCCCAATAAGCTTGTCCTAAGTCCACTCCATTACTGTTGAACACCGTTACACCGTTAGTATTTCCGGTTATAAAATTCTCGGTACTACTGCTTATGCTGTTGGTAGCCAAATAAAGCCCTGTTGAAAAACCTTGTATTAGATTATGTGTTATTGTTGGATTGGCGCCATAAAGGCAATATATGCCGTATGCAGAAGAACCCGATGTGCCAACTATATTGTTTCTAATTATCGCCGGTGATGAATTATCACACTTAATCCCATAGTATGCATTATTAATATTACAATATTGAATGTTTCCGCTGCTGCCCGGACTAAACTGTATACCATTCCATGTTCCACTAGAGCCACTACGTGTAAATGTGATTCTACTTGTTGAATTACCTACCGCGTTTAGCGTACCGTTTACTATTAACGCACAACCCGAAGCAAAGGTTAATGTAACACCTGGTTGTAAATTCCAAGTATCACCAGCCGGCAGAATTACATTTTGGTTAAATGTACCGCCATAATGCTCAATCGTGTATTTTAATGCCTTGTATGCATTAACGCGACCATAACCCATATATTGGTTCCAGCCATTCGTATCATAAGCGTCGGCTCCAACTTTTTCAGATGTATTCTTAAGAATTGTATACGCTGTTAGGGGAGATAGATCTGAGTAAATTGACTTTACTAAAGCTAACACGCCAGCAACTTCTGGGGCTGATAATGAGGTCCCGCTAGCATCAATATAGGCATCGGTTATAGTATCATCTAAACTTTTGACAAAAACTCCCGGTGCTGAAAAATCAACAAAGCTTGTTGTTGGATTACTTATCGGATCTGTGCCTGGGCTATGATTCCATCTACCGTCTGGCGGATATCCGAAAACCTCGGTTCCATTGCTTAGATGGTGAGTAGCAGTTACTGCAATTACCTGCCTTCCAATGGTTGAGTAATAATACGCTGCGGGATAAGTTACAACTGGTATAGTTCCAAAACTAGCTTCCGTAAGCTCTTTTTGTTCATTACCGGAAGCAGCAGTCACGATAATTCCTAAATTTAGTGTATTAAAAATAACAGTATCCAGTCCAGTTGTATTCGTACTTATCCAACTACAATTAATAATATTAGCACCATTATCTCTAGCTTCCTTAATTCCAGGTGCCCCGATGTTTGTAAACATCAAGTTAGAATTATAGCCAATGCTTGCTATACCCTGCCCATTATCAGTTGCTGCTGCAGCACACCCCGCAACTACTTGTCCGTGACCAAGGCAGTTATATAGAGGATTGTAGCTAATTTTCCCAACTAAATCGTCATGTAATTGATTATTATAGCCGTTAAAATCCCATGCGGTGAAAATATCATTAATTGCTATTTTCACCCAACTAGCGCCAAGCGTAATATCCCACGCTTTAGTTGCTTCTATCTTGGGTAGAGCCCATTGTGCATTTCCAGAGTAGTCGTTAGGCTGGTAAGTTGAAATAGCTACAAAAGGTCTTTCGGCGCTAACTATATTCGGCAATCCTTTTAATTCACTAATAAGACTATCAACACAGACTAGGTGCCCAAATTTTAGCTTATAAAATTGCGACTCATCTTTGAGTCTGACCTTTTCCTTTGTTACGACATTTATCCCTATTGAATCGCACCAAGATGAGCCTGGAAACACCTTTTCTAAAAAAAACCTCCCATATTTTTCTTCAACTTTTTGAAAGATCTTTTTAGAGTTAGGAATTAAAATATCAGCAATTGAAGCAGTCTTTATTCCACGCTTAAGATCAATTGTCTCTTTAGCAAATTTCACTGTAATTTCGGTTGAATACCAATTACCGCTATCATCTTTATAGATTTCCGCTTCGGTGTATAGATTCGGCGACGCTAGTTTTTTTAGTTGCGCTACGTCATCAGTGATTGCTAAACAAAGAATTACTAACGAAATAAATATTTTTTTTAGCATGAAGTCCCCTTTTATTTTTGATGAATAATTTTAATAAACTGTCTATTGTTTGAAGAACTCAATCCTACAAAGTAAACACCAGATGAATAATTATTTAAATCAAGCTGAAATGAGTGCGTTCCCACTTCAAGTTCCCCATTGTATATTGTTTTCATTGTTTCACCAAGTGCATTATATACACTCAATATTGTTTTACCAGCAGAACCTAATTCAACAATGATGTTTGTAAAACCATTAAAGGGATTGGGATAATTGCTCAAGTAATAATCTTTCGGCAAAAATCTATTATTTACTTCCCCTATGCTTGTCAGATTTAAATCATAGATTTGACAATAATTTGTTGGCGTTATGGCTACGCCATCACCAGTTACAAGTATTTCCTCCCCTCCGGCAACCAGAACACTATAATTATCTAGCTTTAATATTATTTGCTCTCTTATCGTTCTATTAAATTTTTCATAATGTGTAGATTCATGATTCTGAAAAGAATAAGTTTCCCAACCGCAGTTGAATAAATAACCGTAAGTATCATTCACCAATAAAAGATTGTTTTCATCTAATATATTAGCTGTGTTTTGCCCTGAAGCCAAATATACTTTGCCTAAAACTTCCCATTGGTTTTTCATTGGATCATACAATTCCGAATAGCTTTGTTGCCCACCAATAACTAAAACTTTATTGTTAGGTAATAGAGTTGCCGAATGACCGGCACGCGGGTAATGCATCGGAGCGATATAATTCCATTGCTTAGTAATAGGATCATAAATTTCACAAGTGTTAAGCAGTTTTACTCCGTGATAAATATTTTTTCCCCCAGCTATTAATACTTTCCCATCATTTAATAGCGTCGCAGTATGATCATAGCGTCCGGTATTTAGTACTTGTGTATATTCCCATTTCTTTGATTCGTAATCAAACAACTCACATTCTTTTAGAGCCCCGGTTGTATCGCTGCTGGTATCTAGCGTACCGCCAATAACCAAAACATCTCCATCCTTCAACACAACTACTTTTGAGCCCCAGTATTTTCTAGTCTTTATTGAATCTGTGAATGTCCATTTTGAATAATCACTACTAAGAATTTCACAACTTCTTTCACTAAACCCTCCAATTGCCAATATTGATCCGTCTTTGAGTTTAACCATTTCATGATAGGCTCTTCCTTGATTCATAGGAATTGACATACTCCACTTATGGGTTTTAATATCAAATAACTCAGCTTCGTTGCTGCCATTCTCTTGTCGTGGGGTATAACCACCTGTAATTAGTATATTGCCATTATCTAACTGTATGCCCGCATGGTTCATTCTTCTTTCGTGCATTGAGTCGGTATCATACCAACTACCAACTTTTTGACCAATAGTTAATTCACACAACAACAAAAGTGTGATGAATATTTTGAGCAGCTGATATTTGTTTCTCATTTCCCTATCCATTCTTTTTTAGGATTACTGTAACACAGCATATATCTCAATTAACCTTATAGACTTCTTTTTCATTCTGAACCTCCGGCTTTAGCGGTTAGCAATAAGCATGGGGAAATGTATTCATCAAAAACCAAAAGACTATTAGTACAATTACCAGATTTTTTACTTTTTTTTCGCAAAACGGCCAAAAACATTGGTTATGATACCCTAATCCTTCAAACTATTATTTTTTTACTAGTTGTCACGCCCATTCCGCGACAGAACTACTTTCGAGCTTATTGTTCTATGCCGGTTTTACTTCTGTTAATTTTTTGTTTTTCGTAGAGGCCGTCTCAAAAGTAAATTTGGGACGGCCTCTAAATGAATTGCCGCCTTCAGCCCAAAGCTTATAGCTTCATTTCAAAAACCTCATTTTTCAAGAGAATTCAACATTTTATCAAAAAAACTTTGCTTTACTTTACTTCCATTCCGCTTTGCGGAACCGCCACTTTGCTTTGCAGCATTTCCATTCCGCTATGCGGAACCGCCACTTTGCTTTACAGTACTTCCACTTTACTTTGCAGCAAGGCAATTTTCCATTCATCAAAAAAACTAACGGCTTGAACAAATGACTTTACTGTTTTCTTTTGCTTCCTCCTTGTTTTGCTTAAAGCTGACTGCTGATAGCTTACAGCTAACCGCCTTTCAAAGAGACGGCTATCCTTTTCCAAGACGAAAAAAATCTATGATGTAAATTCTTTTTGGATTTTTCAATTATGGATTAGTAAGAACTGCAAGTGTGTTTTCAGAATTAGACCCCGAACTATTTGAGGATGAGCCCGCCAGCATCATACTTTTATTTTTCTTGTTCTTAAATAGCAGAAATATTACTAAAGAGGCAAGTGGAAAAAATTACCCATACAACTTTAACGAAGTAACCTTGCACAGTAGTGCAAAAGTTTATTCCTATTTATACTTATTCGTATCTAAGTGCTTCTATTGGATCTAAGTTGGCTGCTTTTAGTGCCGGATAAACTCCAAACACTACACCAACAAATGTTGTTACGAAAAGTCCAATCATAATCCAGTCTATTGGAATAACAACATTTACACCAAGCGCAACAGCCACAATATTACCGCCTAAAAGTCCAAGCAATATTCCAATAAGTCCGCCAAACCAGCTTAGAGCAACTGCCTCGATAACAAATTGAGCCATTATGTTTTGTTTACGTGCGCCTATAGCTTTTCGTATTCCAATTTCACGTGTACGCTCTGTAACACTAACAAGCATAATGTTCATTATACCAATACCCGCAGCAAGCAGCGCAATGAATGCAACAACACCGGCACCAATTTTAAAGTACTTAGTAATATCGTTAAACTGTTCAACAAGCTGCTCATTTGTAATTATTTCAAAATCATTTTCGTCACCGGGTGCAACTTTTCTAATCTTGCGAAGTGCGCCAATTACTTCATCCATAGCTTCTTCAATATGCTCTTTATCCTTTGCCATAACTGTAAAGTTAGCGCTACGCTCTGTACCGAAACTTCTCTGAAAAACAGAAAGGGGCAGACCGACAAAATTATCTTGCGATTGACCGAAAATACTTCCTCGTTTTTCAAAGACACCAACGACCTCTGCGTTAATATCTTCGATTTTAATTGTTTGTCCTATCGGCGATATTCTCTTAAATAAAGTTTCTGCAACATCGCTGCCAATGACGGTTATTTCCCTAGCAACATCGTCATCGGATTTTGACATACTTCTCCCCTCAGCAATTTTTAAGTCCCGCGCTATGAAAAAATCAAAATTGGCGCCAATAACACTAACGTTTGGATTTGTTTTTTCATTTTTATACTTGATAGTCCTTCCACCTCTGCTAACAGTAATTCCTATTGCAGATGGAAGAGTAGTAATTTCGCGTAGTTTCATTCCTTCTTTAATAAGTAGGTTTTTTCTGTTTCGTCTATCTCTGTTATGAGGACCCATTTGAATTGCCGGCCACTTCTGAACAATAAAATTATTTGTACCAATCGAATTAAATGTGTCTACAACACTCTGCTGAATTGCACTAATTGCAGTCATAACTATGATAATGGAAAACAGACCAACGGCAATACCTAATAATGTTAACATCGAACGAAGTTTGCTTGTTCGGATAGAGGTGAACGCTAGTTTAATACTTTCAAATATCTGCATTATTCATACCTCAGCGCATCAACTGGATTAAGTCTTGAAGCTTTCCATGCCGGTAAGAATCCGGAAATAACACCAACAATTGCTGAAATCATAATTGCCATTGCCGCAACAGTCCATGGTAAAGTTGTTGGCAAAAATTGATTAACAATCAGACTTAACGGAAATGAAATCATCAGACCAACTAATCCGCCAAGTACACATAAGAGTGCCGCTTCCACCAAAAATTGTAAAAGAATAGACCAAGTCTTTGCCCCAATAGCTTTTCGGATTCCAATTTCTTTAGTCCTTTCGGTAACTGTTACAAACATAATATTCATAATTCCAATGGCACCAACAAAAAGAGATAAGGCAGTTATTACAATACCGGCAATTGCAATAATACCAACTGTTTGGTCGTACATTTGCTTAAATGCTTCCTGCTGATTTATTGCAAAGTCATCATCTTTTCCGGGAGGAACTTTTCGAATAACACGCATAGCGCCTCTAATTTCTTCTTTAGCATCTTCAAGTTTATCAACATCGCCGACTTTAACATTAATGGTCAATCTGCCTCTCTCATCGCCTGCAATAGTTGTGAAAGCCTTTATTGGCATAATAATCATTCCATCCATACTGAATGAACCCAAAAAACCGCTCCCTTGTTTTGTCATGATGCCAATTACTTTGAACGGTATGCCGTTAAGTTTAACTTCTTTATTAATTGGACTTTCGAATGGGAAAAGCTCATCCACAATATCTTGCCCGATCATACATACTTTTCTGCCCGCTTTAACATCTATATCGTTCATAAATCTTCCTTGCTCCAGCTCGATAGTAGATGTTCTCTTATATTCCTCTGTTGTTCCATAAACTACAGAAGAGGTAACGGACTTACCATTATATTTTACATTTAATCCAAAGGTAGAAATTGTAGGAGCGATTGCGTCGTACGTCTTGATCATTGAAGCCAATTTTTCATATTGCTCTAGAGTAATATTTTTTCTGTTACGATAAAGGCTCCAATTGCCCCCTGCCATCCAAGGACTTTTGCTAACATACAAAACATCACTGCCTAGTGAAGAAATTGATGAGAGAAACGCCTCGCGTAAACCAATTATCGCTGTAGACATTGTAGTAACTGCAACGATACCAATTATAATACCGAGGGTAGTTAGAATAGACCTCATCTTATTTGCTCTAATCGATCTTATTGCAATCGCTAGAACTTCCCCAAACTCAACAAAGAAATACTTCATTATTAGACTTGTATTTTTATTTTGCAATATAGTTAAGCATCATTTAAAACAAAAAAGGCTGCAAACAATTTTGCAGCCTTTTCAAATAATTCTTACTCATTCATAGCGAAGGGCTTCAATAGGATCGAGATTAGATGCCTTATATGCGGGATACGTACCAAACGTAACGCCAATAACAACGCATAGTACAACTCCAATTATCACCCAGTCTACCGGAATTACTGCGGCAGCATTAAGAAACGATCCGGCAAGATTTCCCACCACAATACCGAGAAAGATTCCCACCAGCCCCCCTAATAAACTAAGAACCACTGCTTCACTCAAGAATTGAAAGAGAATATTAATTCTTCTCGCACCAATTGCCTTACGAATTCCGATCTCTCTAGTACGTTCCGTAACAGACACAAGCATAATATTCATAATTCCAACACCGGCTGCAAGCAAAGCTATACCGGCAACAACTAAAGAACCTATTCTTACACCGCTAGTAATGTCGTTAATTTGAGAAAGCACACTTTCGTTAGAGAAAAGATCGAAATTGTTTGGCTCTCCGGCTTTAACTTTTCTGATAGTCCTAAAGTAACCTTCCGATAGTTCCATCAAATCGGTATAAGATGCATCTTCATAGCCCATTACTGTAATGTTTATGCTGCGGAATCTTTTGCCATAGATTGATTGAAATGTAGTAATTGGCATGATTGCAAAATTATCCCTGCTCTGTCCAAAGAACTCGCCTTGAGATTCTAGTACACCAATTACCCTAAGTTTCTTCCCATCAACATTTACATACTGGTCGATTGCACTAATGTTGGGGAAAAGCTTTTTGGAAATATCGGGACCGAGTACAATAAAACTTTGATAGCTTTGAACGTCTCTATCGCTAATTCCTCTTCCCTCTTCAATAACCCATTTGTTATTAGGGAAAGCTTCCGGAGTAACACCGCTAACTTGAATGTTAGGATTAGTTTCGCGACCGGCTGCTTTGATTTGAATTCCGAAATTCCATTGTTCAGCGCCAACGTACTTGGCTTCTGTAAGTTTTTCCTTAAGCTGGAAATATTCTTCAAGCGTAATATCCGGACGGTTTCTGAAACGAGCGCGGTTATTTCCACCTTCGTTTACTGCCGGCCATTTTTGAATTTGGAAAGTATTTTGACCAAGCTGCGAAACGCCTTTTTCGATACTGGTTTGAAGCATCTCAATCACAGTACTTATTACAATGATCGAAAATATTCCAACAACAATTCCAATAATGGTTAAAATGGATCTTAATTTATTTGCGCGTAAAGATGAAAGCGCAACCAAAATAACTTCTGCAATTCTCATTCGTACCTCAAAGCTTCAACTGGATCTAATTTTGCGGCAGTATAGGCCGGCGCAAATCCGGAAAGAACTCCGGTTAAAATTGAAATTACTATCGCTAAAACAACAGCATCAACTTGTACTGATGTTGGGAGAAACTGATTTACAATTAGACTTAGAATTGTTGCTATACCTAGTCCTACCAATCCGCCAAAGAGACAAATTACAGCAGACTCTGTAATGAACTGGCCAAGAATTGACCTTCTTTTAGCACCAATTGCTTTACGAATTCCAATTTCTTTTGTTCTCTCTTTTACAGAAACAAACATGATATTCATAATTCCGATGGCGCCGACAAATAAAGAAAGTCCGGTAATAAACAATCCGGCAATTTGAATAACACCTACAGTTTCGTTGATAGTATTCAGTAAACCCTCTTGCTGATTAACAGAAAAATCATTTTCTTCATTGTAAGCCAAACCGCGAACGCGTCTCAACAAACCGATTGCTTCTTCTTTCGTGGCTTCAACCATTTGACTGTTCCTAGCTCTAACATTTATTGTTACGCTTCTGAAGTTTTGACCTTGGAAGTATTTGAAAATATTTTGGATTGGCATAAACACTTGTTTATCCGGGTTGAAGTTTCCCATCACCCAGCTTCCTTGTTCTTCCAGAACACCAACTACTCTAAACTTGTGTCCTTTTACACGAACTTCTTGTTCCAGAGCGTAGCCTTGCGGAAAAAGAGTTTTGGCAATTTCGCTACCAAGTACAATTACGTTTCTGCCGCCGTTGCTTTCAAGTTCGTTAAAGAATCTTCCTTCGCTGAATGACAAATTTGTAGTCTTTATGTAATCTTCATTTGTGCCTTGAATCATTACTTGATCTACAGCTTTATCTTTATTCTTAATTGCTTGAAAGCTCCAAACTGTAGGTGCGGTTGCCATCGGAAGTTTAGCTAGTTCCTTATACTTCTCATAGTCTCGTAAATCCAGATTTTTTCTATTTCTAAGTTCCCACCAAGGAGTATCGTTATTAAACCATTCCCATTTATCGATATAAAGATTGTCTGAACCAAGAGATGCAACACCAGTTTGAAACGCATTATCAATTCCCTTAATTGCAGTAGACATAAGAACTACCGAAGTTACACCGATAACAATACCCAATGTGGTTAGGATTGAACGAACTTTATTTGCACGAATTGCGCGCAAAGAAATAAGTAATCCTTCTCTCAATTCAAATAATATATCTTTCATATCAACCTCATGTTTTGGATACGCCGTTTTTCTTTGGAATAAATCTTTCCTTTACATGCTCATCTCTTTCAATCAAACCGTCTCTAATTCTTAAAATACGTTCAGCATGTTCGGCAATGTACTCTTCGTGAGTTACTAGAATAATTGTGTTGCCTTGTTCATAAATTTCATTAAACAAAGCCATGATATCTTCGCCGGTTTTAGTATCAAGATTTCCGGTTGGTTCATCTGCCAAAATAATGGATGGTCTTGTTACCAGCGCACGCGCAATAGCAACACGCTGACGCTGACCGCCGGAAAGTTCGTTTGGTCTGTGGTGCATTCTATCTGCCAAACCTACGTGAGCTAAAGATTCTTTGGCTCTCTCTTTTCTTTCGGCAGATGGGATTCCGGCGTAAATTAAGGGAAGTTCAACGTTATGAAGCGCGTCCGATCTTGGAAGCAAGTTGAAAGTTTGGAATACGAAACCGATCTCTTTATTTCTAACTTTTGCTAATTCATTATCATTCATCTGACTAACATTAACATCGTTAAAATTATAGATTCCTTTTGTTGGCGTATCCAAGCATCCAAGAATATTCATTAAAGTTGATTTACCGGAACCCGACGGCCCCATGATGGCGACGTACTCGCCTTTATCAATCTTTAATGAAACATCAGCAAGCGCATGAACTTCTTCCGTACCTACTTGATAGATTTTTGCAATATGTTCTATGGTTATGATGTTCATTTTTTATTCTCGATTTTGTTAATAATCCCGTTATACGGGGAAATTATTTTTTCTCAGTTTCGCCTTTACGCTTGGATTGTAAAGAAACCTTAGCACCATCTTCTAATTCTTTTGAGATTGCTCTGTAAGGTCCGCTAATTACTTCTTCGTCACCGGTTAAGCCGCTTAGAATTTCAATGTTAGTATCATCGCTAATTCCGGTCTTTACTTCAACCATCTTTGCTTTACCATCTTTGCTAACAAATACAACTTCTTTAGCTTTGTTTGCTTTTCCGGTTTTAGGTTTAGCTGCTTGAGCATCGCCTTCTTCGCCCTCACCTTCCTTCATCATTGGTTTATCCATTCTTGCTGTAACGCTCTGAATAGGAACTGCAAATACGTTTGCCTTGGTTTCTGTTTTTACATCAGCATCGCAAGACATTCCAGGACGTAATTGCTTGTCCGGATCGTCGATCAATACTCTAACTTCAAAGTTTACAACTTCGTCTTGAGTTCCTAATCCTTTGGAAACAGCACTGTTTCCAATCTGTGTAACATTACCTTTAAATTCTTTATCTCCAAATGCATCAACTTTTACTATCGCTTCATCACCAACAGAAACGAGTACAACGTCGTTTTCATCAACATCAACGCGAGCTTCCATCTTGCTTAAATCTGCTACTGTTAAGATTTCTGTTCCCGGGCTGAAATTACTTCCAAGTACACGTTGAGCTAACTCAACACTTAACTTGCTGATCGTTCCGTTCATAGGTGCATAAACAAAAGTTTTATTTAATGTTTCGTTAGATTCTTTTAATGCCGCTTCGGATTGTACTACAAATGATTTTTGTGATTCATAACTGCCGAGTGTCTGCAAGTAAGCAGATTTTGAAGCTTCGATTTCAGAATCACTGGCAAGTTTCTTTTGGAATAATCCTTGAACACGTTTATAATCCGCCTCAACTTTATCAAGCTGAGCTTTTGTAGAACTTAAAGAAGCTTTAGCTTGCTCTAATCTAGCAGCAGTATTATTGCGCTGTGCTTCATAAATATCCGGTTTGATTCTAACAAGAAGCTGACCTTTTTTAACAACGTCTCCTTCTTTAACACCTAAATAAACTATTTCACCGGTTGCTTCTGCGCTTATCATAACCTGGTAAACTGGGTTTATCTTACCGGTTGCAGATACAACTTGAGTTATAGTTTTCTTCACAACTTTTTCTGTCTGGACAGATACAATGTTTTCTTTATCTCCGCCTAAGACAACCAAGAGAATCAGAATAACAATCAACAGACCCAATCCGCCGAAAATGAAGAGTTTCTTTTTTGATTTTTTCCCGTTAGCCATTTCGTTTACTCCTTGATGTAATATTTTTTATTCGAATTTTGAAAAGTCTAATCTACCGATAGCGTTGTTCAGCTTATCATACTGGCGGTAGAAATCGAAAACAGTATTAATTTTATTTCTGAGTGCATCAATATAATCTCTATTTGCTTGAAGAACTTCCAGAATTGTAGCAGAACCAAGATTGTATCTTTCTTGATTAATCTTTCTGTTTTCTTCTGCAGCTGTCACATTCTTCAGGGCCACTTCCAAACTTTTCTTAGCAGCAACTAAATCGTTATGGCCTTGCTTCACTTCAATTTTTATTTGTCTTTCTAGAGCTAATAAATCCTCTTTTGCATTCATAGTGTTAATTTCTGCTTGAGTCATTGCAGTCTCAGTTGCAAAACGTGAGAATAGCGGAACATTAAGACTTAAGCCAACGCTAAGAGATTTTCTGTCAAATAATTTATCTATTGAAATTGCACCGGTTCCATAATTATAATTTGCTGAAAGTGAAGGCAGCACACCAGAACGAGCAATTGTCTCTCCACTCATTGCAGAATTTACTACCAATTCCTGGCTCTTAAAATCGAAACGTTTGTCTAATGCTACGGTTACCATAGTCTGGATATCATCAAAATTCTTTAGATAAGAGTTAGTATCAATAACGCGATCAGCAGCGAAAGGACTTACTAAAGTGTATTCTTCCATTACATTAAGAGCTAAATAACTTAACAAACCATTCTTGGCTTGATCATAAGCGTTTTGAGCTTGTATCAAAGCTAATTCTGCATTTCCTAGTTGAACTTGGGCAGCGTAAACATCTGCAACAGCAACAGAGCCAAGTTTATTTCTTTCATTTACACTTTCATAAAATTTCTGGAAGTATTTTACATTTTCTTCTCGCACGCGCATCAAATCTTCGGCATTTAGAACTACGTAATAGAAATCTGTAGTTTGATAAACGATTGTCTGTTTTAGCTTAGAGATATTGTATTCCGAAGCTTGCAGATTATCTTTTCTCTGACTGATAGTAGCGTAATTTGCCAATCCGTCAAATAAAGTAACATTACCGCCAATTCCGGCACTGTAACTTCTATTTTCAACTGTCGACGCCGGAACTTCTACTAATTCACCAAGAAAGTTTCTCTGGCTACTGCCGGCATCTTCAATTCTTTGCCAGTTAAAGCTCGCAGAAGCACCAAGGCTAGGTAATAAATCTCCATAAGCGCTTTTTAATTGTGCTTTTGCACCATCTAAACTATTCTTCAATTTGATCAAATTTGGATTCTTCTGTAAAGCCATTTTAACCGCTTCATCTAGAGTCAATTGCTTTTGAGCAAATGTTGGCATCGTAACCAAGAGTGCCGCCAAAATCACTAAGTACTTCTTCATGTAAATTCTCCTTTTGAGAACATTTTTTTGATTTACTGATATTTAAGACGATTTATAGTTTGTAAAAGTTACAGACAAATCAATTTTATTTATTAAGATATTCATCTTTTATCTGCAAAAAATAGGCATAAGCTTCATCATAATTGTTTCCAACCTTTCCATCCAAAATTGCATCTTCAATCGCCGTTTTGATATCACCGACTAATTTACTTGGCTTAATACCACATACGCTCATAATTTCTTCTCCCCTAACCGGAGATTGGAAAGCACGCAACTGATCTCTTTCCTTAACATCGCGAACTTTCTGCATAACTATTTCATAATTTTCTAAATATCGGCTCACTTTTGTTGGATTCTTACTCGTAATATCCGCGCGACAAAGAGTAATCAAGTCTTCCAAATCTTCATCAGCAGCAACAATCAATCTTCTGATAGCCGAATCGGTAACAATCTCATCCACAAGCGCAATTGGTCTTAGATGAAGCCGGATCAGTTTTTCAATGTATTCGAGTTTTGTTAAGGGAAGTTTCATTCTATTGAAGATACTTTTCATCATTCGTGCGCCAAGATCTTCGTGCCCATGGAAAGTCCAGCCAATACCTTCAACAAATCTTTTTGTAGGAGGCTTAGCAATATCATGAACAAGCGCGGCAAAGCGTAGCCAGACATCATCGCTAACACTCGCAAGGTTATCTACAACTTTACAAGTATGGTAAAACACATCCTTATGATGAAAATCCTTGCGTTGCTCCACTCCGCCGAGATTGTGAATCTCTGGAAAGATAACCTTCATTACTCCGCTTTCGTATAAAAGTCTTAAACCAATACTCGGCTTCGGCGATTCTAAGATTTTAAAAAATTCTTCCGTAATTCTTTCTTGAGAAACAATCTTCAGCCTTTCAGCCATTTCGGTTGCGGCAGAAATAACTGCGCTATCAATTTCAAAGTTTAACTGCGAAGCAAATCGAAACGCTCTCGTTATCCTCAATGGATCATCATCAAAAGTCTGAAGAGGATCGAGTGGAGTTTTAATAATTCTCTTTTCAATATCATTCACACCGTCAAACTTATCTATCAATTCGCCAAAAGAATTTTCATTCATAGAAACTGCAAGTGTGTTAATAGTAAAATCGCGCCGATTCAAATCATCATCTAAAGTCCCGGATGTAACCTTTGGGTTGCGGCTGTTTCTGTTATAAGATTCTTTTCGAGCACCGACAAATTCGAAAGCCATTCCATTGTAGTGAAAATGTGCTGTTCCAAAATTCTTAAATACGACAACTTCACTAACTCCAAATTCTTTAGCTAAATCATTCGCGAAAGCCGGACCATCTCCGACCACCAGAAAGTCCATCTCAACTTTGTTTCTGCCTAAGAATAAATCTCTAACAAATCCGCCTACTAAATAAACTTCTTCTTTGCGTGCTGAAGCAACTTTGGTAAGATTATACAGATATGAGTACTTTAATAATTTTTCTTTGATATTCATTCTCTTTAATTGAACCACACTTTCGTTTCCGATGCAAAGTTAAAAAACCAGTTTACCATTCTTAAATTTTCTACGGCACTAAATTGTTTCTCATTTGGTTTAAATTTCTTTACAGCCAATACTGCTAGCTTTTTAGCAACTTCATATTGTTTTTCAGCTAACAAAAATTGAGATACCCGAATGCAAACATCAGAATCAACATTATCTCCGTCAATTAAGTTTTTTTGAAACTCTTGAATGATTTTTTCAAGTTTCATTGGTTCTTTATTGGCGTAACTAATCAAATAAGGAATAATTAGCGTTTCTTTCGATTTCTCATACAAATCAAACAATTTATTCATTCTATCGGTTTCATTAGCAACTAAAAAAGATTTTACACTATCTATACCATCCAATCGCCATAAAAGTTTAAACAATTTCACACGATTCAAATAATTTTCGTTAGGATTCTGTTTTTCGGTTAAATCGTAGTATTTCAACGCTATAAGAGAATCTCCGGCAAGTAAGTAGGAATCAGCTAAATGTAATTCTATGGGAAACAAGTAATTACTCTTCTCAAACTTGTAAATTTCTTTTTTCAACAAATCTAAGCTCTTGTTATACTCACCCACTTTGTTCAGAGAAGATGAATAAGCTAACAATGAAGAAGCTGATGAAGAGTAATGATAGATCCTAGAATATTTCGCTTCTGCCAGTTGGTAATTCTTAGCATTAAACTCAATTCCGGCTTCCTTCATATCATTAGACGCCATTCTTGGGCAAAACTTTTTGAATATTGCTTGTCCGGCAAAATAAAACTGAGCTTGACTGGAATACTTATTAAAAGAAGTATCATTTAGAGATTCTTCAAACTGAACAGAAATCTCTCCAAGGCTTTTATCAAAGTACTTTTCAAAATCCAAATCTCCATATAACCTTAAAACTTTATCGGTACCATATCGAGTTGATAAAAATTCTAGTAACGCTCCGGAGTAGATATAAGACAATGAAGAATAATTGGTAAAGAATTTTCCCGAGTGAAATAAATTATCGAGTGAGATTTTGTAACCATTGTTATATGCAACTTTAGCAGCAAATGTTACCGGATAGCTATCAAAATCGTTTTCTACCCACATAGCCAAACCCTCAATCATCGCCATGTTTAGCTTATCGGCAACCTTAAGCGGCGTAATACCAAACTTTGCAGCTACTGTATGCGCAATTTCATGTTTAAGAGTTTGCTTATGATTGGTGTAATTCAGAAAGATCTTATTCATCCATGGTTTCGAAACATCGGCATTTCCAGCACCGAACAATTTTCTCTTCTGTTCTTTATCATTAAAAATGTAAGATTCTATTTTGGGCGAATTAGAAAGATTAAATTTTTGTAAAACTTGTTCATAATTGTATTCATGCAAGAGCGCAATGAATTCTCTATCAGTTTTTTTAACATCGCTGCCCAAATAAATATCAAAATGTTCTGTGCTAATTTTGTTTTGTAATTCGGACTGAAGTTTATTCGTTGTAGTAGCAAATCCAATAAACGGCTTTGTAAATAAAGCAGCAGCTAAAACAATTACAGTAAACGTCCACTTATAAAACTTGTTACTCCTTAAAACCTTGCTGTTGCTGATCGCTACAAAAGCCAAATAAAATACTAATAAGTTGAAAAGCTGATGAATTACTAATGTTGAATTCACAGCAATATCTTCGTCGTAAATCGTTCCGGGGAAAAATCCAAATATCGGATTGTAAAAATATACTTGTGGATAAAAATAAAACTCGAACAGAGTAGAAATTAGAAGAATTAAAGTGATTCCTACAAAAATAATTCGATTAAAATGTTTTGAAAGTGAAGATGAAATGAATCCGAATATTATTCCCAGCAATATAGCCGGAATTGGCAGAGCCAAATAGAAAGCCAATCCATCTTTTATTGGACATCGAGAATTAAGAAAGCTAGAAAGAGAGCCTATAAAGAATGGAATTAATATGATTGCAATCAGCGCTTTGTATTCAACTAAAATAAAAGTGAAAATTCCGCCATAGTAGTTTGTTTTATGCATCGAACAAACGAACAGTCCCCCAACTAAAAAGAAAAGCAAGGAATTAGCCAAAGCAAATTCATACCCTAGCGAATTTGTTAACGGCAGTGTTATGAGAAAAAGATTAATCAGAACAAGAGAGATAAAAAAAAACAATCTCTTATTGCTGATTTTAAGAAATGATAACAATCTAATATTCCGTTGTTGTTTCTCTTTTAATGTCGGCCCCGAGAGCGCTCAACTTTTCTTCGATTTTTTGATAGCCTCTATCAAGATGATAAATTCTCAACACTTCGGTTATGCCCTCAGCAGCTAAACCGGCCAGTACAAGACAAGCACTAGCGCGTAAGTCTGTGCTCATCACCTTTGCGCCATGAAGAACTTTTACACCTTTAACAATTGCGCTGTTGTTGCTAACTTCAATTTTTGCACCTAAGCGTACTAACTCCGGCACATGGTTAAAGCGGTCGTGATAAATTGTATCTGTTATTGTTGCTGTTCCGTTTGCAAGAGACATGTAGGAAATCCACTGAGCTTGCATATCGGTTGGAAAACCGGGATAAACCGCCGTTGTGACATCAACACCTTGTGGTTCAGCATTCATAGCATTGACTGAAACTATGCCATCCTTATTTGTTACTTTAATCCCGCTATCTTCCAATTTTGACTCAACTGAATCAATATGACCAAATGAATTGTATTCTAACTCAATATTACTTTTTGTAATTGCAGCGGCGCATAAAAGAGTTCCGGCTTCAATTCTATCCGAAATATTTTCTATAGAAGCAGATTTTAATTCATCAACACCTTCAATTTCCAAAACTGTAGAGCCAACTCCGGAAATTTTTGCGCCCATCATGTTCAGATATTCTGCAAGTTGTGTTATTTCCGGCTCGATTGCAGCATTTGTAATTTGAGTTGTGCCCTTTGCTAAAGTCGCAGCCATCATCGCATTGCCGGTAGCCCCAACAGAAGAAACATCGAAATGTATTTTTGCGCCGTGAAGTTTTTTTGCGTTCGCAATTATATAGCCTTCATCCAGTTCAATCTCAGCACCAAGTTTCTTCATTGCTTCCAGATGAAGATTAATTGGGCGCGGACCCCAAGCACATCCGCCCGGCATAGAAACCTTTGCAAATCCATAGCGCGAAAGTAGCGGTCCCAGCACATAAACCGAAGCACGCATTTTCTTTACATGCTCATAAGGTGCTATCTGACTATTGATTCCGGTTGTATCAAGTTTAACAATGCTATCGTTATATTCGGCGGAAACACCAAGTTGCTGAAGAAGTTTTATCATTGTGAAAATATCATTCACTTGAGGAGTATTGGAAATTACATTCAAACCCGAATTCAATAACGTAGCCGGGATTAATGCCAAAGCCGAATTTTTTGCCCCGCTTACTTTTACTCTTCCCGAAAGTTTCTTTCCACCTTGAATTACAAACTTATCCAACCATTCCTCCGCTTATTGAATTCTGTAGATCATTCCATTGATGCCGACTAAAAATATCTTTCCGTAAGAGTTAACTGAAAGCCCATTTAGATTAGAGTAAACTCTAGAATCAACAACATTCCATGTTTCCCCTTTGTCTTTTGAAACTAGAATTACACCTTTGCTTCCAATGATCACACAGTAATCTTCATTTATAAATTTTACTTTTTGGAAACCACCGGAGAACTTTATGTCAAGTTTTTCCCAGCTGTTTCCAAAATTTGTCGTTCTTAAAATTGTACCATCGCCGCCAACAATAAGTCCAAATCCGTTACTAGTTAGGTCGATCGATTTCAAATAATTAGTTTCTGCATTTTTATCGTCAACTTTTACTTTGAACCAACTGTCTCCGCCGTTAGTTGTCGCCAGCACAGTTCCATTCCAACCAACAGAAAAACCTTTTTTATCATTGAAGAATGAAACATCAAAAAGAATTTCGGAAGTGTTGGTTTTAGTTTTTGTCCAAGAATAACCACCATCAAGCGATTTTAGAATTGTTCCCTTATTGCCGGTGATGAATCCGGTTTGCTCACCAAAAAACTTCACTCTAAAAAACGTAGTTCCCTTCGGCTGAGGAATCTGGATTAGAGAATCGAGGTTATTAACACCATAGTAGATTGTTGAAGAGTCACCAACTACTACTGCGTTTCCTTTCCTCATTAAGTAAACATCACTAAGATTAAGTTTTCTATTAGATGCTTTTTTTACCCATGTATCGCCGCCGTCAGTTGAAGTTAAAATTGAGCTGGAATCGCCCACAGCGGCAGCGAAGTTTACATCGGCAGCAAATGAGATTGAGTTGAGATTTGATATAACTCCGCTGGAAACTCTTGTTATTTCCGAGAGCTTCATTTTTTTATTATCAGATTCAAACAAGGTTTGGATACTGTACTTCTTAAATTTTTCAAGTTCGTTGCTATCCAATATTGAAGAAACTTGATTGATAACTAAGTACATTAGTACTAAAAGGAATATGCCAGCGCCTATAAATGTAGCGGCTGCAAAAAATTTATATTTTTTTGTCCTCTGAGGTACTTTTTCAAAATAACTTGTTTGGATTTTGGAAAGTTGTTTATCTACTTCCAAAACTTCTTCATACATCTCTTCACAGTTTGCGTAACGTGCATTTGGGTCTTTCTGCAAAGCTTTGTTAATAATTTTTTCAAGTTTATCGGGCAGCCCGGTAACACGTTCGCTTATCTTTGGAATACTTTTCTTAAGATGCCCATCCATAACCTCATATTCGCTTGTGGAATCGAATGGAGGCTGGCCAACAATCATCTCATAAATTGTGCACCCAATAGAATAAATGTCGCTTCTGTTTGTAACATCAAGCCCGCGAATTTGCTCGGGGCTCATATAATAAACCGTTCCAATTTTGGAACCGGTTTTGGTCATATTATTATCCATTAAAGATTTCGAAATACCGAAATCCATTATCTTGGTAATACCATCTTTGTTAAGAATGATATTTGATGGCTTTATATCTCTATGAATGAAACCTCTTTGGTGGGCGTAACCAATTCCTTGCAGAAGATGTTTTAGAATATAAATAACATCTTGTAGATTAAATCTGCCTTGCCGGTCAATTACTTTTTCTAGACTTTCCCCTTCTACATACTCCATGACAATTCCAAGCAAATTGGAGTACTCGATAAAACCGTAAACCCCAACTATATTAGGATGAGTCAGCTTTGCTTGGTTTTTAGCCTCTCTCTTAAAACGCTCTACGAAGCGTTCTTTATCAATAACAGATGAACTAAGAAGTTTGATTGCCACATATCGGTCAAGTCTGGTATCGTATGCCTTATAAACGATTCCCATTCCGCCCTTACCGAGTACGGAAACCACTCTAAAGTTATCAATTACTTTCCCGATCAAATTTTCCATAAAAGGTATCGCAAAATTTTATTGCAATATAATAAATTGTGCCGTTTGAAAACCGAAAGTATTGAAACTATTGAGCAAGAATAGTTCTCTTAAAGCCAGCCATTTTGGCAAAGATATTCGAAAAGATCACAGGCCGTTTATAGGCTGGTTACAGGCTTAGTAGATGCCATGTAGAGGTTATGTACATTATGGCAGAAGTAACTGGATACTGGATTCTTGATATTGGATTAAAACCTTATAGAAATTACCGACTAGATCATCACTGTTACATCTATAGAGCCTATTTCCGAATCTGCATATATTTCCAGTGCTTCATTAATATCCGAGATGATATAATGAACATTTGATGGATGTAACACTAATTTTAACTGAGTATTTGGCGGTATTGGAACATTTGAGAGAAAATAAAGCAATCTTTTCTCTTCCGTTTGAAGTATGCGAATAAGAAATTTCTGTTCCGAATCAGCAAAGCTTATTGAATTTGCTTTCCTTTCTAGAGTTGCTGATGCAGCAGCTAATCTTAGTCCGGTTACTTCCGTTTGAGCATTATTCCAAGTTGGTGATAATCTAATTGTATTTGCTGGACTGGAGAAACGCTTCTCAATTTCGGATTTTAGCTGTTGTGACTCTTCTGCTGAAATTTGGCTGTTGAAAGATTGATAGAATTCAATTTGTGAACTAAACCTTGTAAGGTTTGCATTAATGTAATCCGTTTTATCAACAGAAAGAGTTTCCGGGTAATTGACAAAGTAAAAAATGTCTTCTTCTGTTATTTGAACTTGTTTGTTCATCTATTCCTTTCTGAAGCTACAATTTATTTATAGTCACTAAGTAAAAGGATTTTACATCCTATTGGAAAAATTATTTTCAATGAGTTATGCGTTCACCAGACAATAGTAATTTATTAATCAAAAAATAGAACGCAGATTTAACGGATTGATTATGATTTCCACTGATAACTTTTGCATAATTACTATTGTCTTCATTCTTCAAGTGTTTTATTCTATTTCACAAAAAAGAATTTATTTTCAGTTTCTAAACGAACAGCAATTTCTTTTTTTAGAACACGAAGCAAATAATCCAGAATCGAGTGATATTTTTCATAAAAGTAGTCTTTGCTCAAATCTTCAATATAATCTTTGAGATATTCAAATAACTCCGCTGATATGTCGCCATTAGTTAAATCGGCACTGATCGCAGATAAAGCTTTTTTGAATGCCGTTGATTCAACCAGTGTAAGCTTGCGGCTATACGAAGTATCTAATTTGTCGAGTGCTGAATCCAGTGCTTCAGCTACTAAATTTTGGATGTCGAATATTTCTTCATGATTATCAATGTAACTTGTCCGGTTGAAACTTCTTTCTTCAAAAATGATGTGCTTGAGTCTTTTGACTAATGCGTTCATCGGAATTGCCGGACAGTATTGCGTTTCTGTTAAGTATATGAAGAGATTGGAAACTACTGTTTTTAGCTTAGTCACGAACAATGAATAGGGAATTTTTTCAAACTCATCAATAGGAATGAGTGAAACCGCTTCATCAAACTTCCCTTTGCAAAGATACACTGTGCCAAAGCGGGTTTGCTTACTGTAGCCTTCCTTTTCAATTATAAATTCTACAGAATCATGAATTTTTGCAAAGAAAGGATCTGCTTCTTTATAAATCTGAATCAGTTCTTGCTCTACTCTGTTTACTACAATCTTATTTAGGAAATACTGCGCTTGCGGTTCTGTTTCTATTGGCGTGTGCCAATCTTTAAAAGATTTGATTATGCCAATTTCTTTTGTGGTTTGGTTTTCTATAAACAGCGGAGTAATGGCATCTATCGCAATATCTGCAAATGAATAGCCAAGACTAAGAAACTTATTTCTATCTGATTGATACTTTGAATTGAGAAACTTAAGAGCTATTTGGGAAGATAAATCTATAAGTTCTTTAAGACTAGTCTGATTCAAATGTTCTGATAAAAGTGATTTGAGATTAGAGTACAATTGAGTTCCTACAACAACAATATTGATGTTCTTTCATCTTTCATATAGAACTTTACCTTCAAGATAAGCATACCGGGCAATTGTACCGACTATTGATTTATCCCGTTCATATTAGAATTACTATGTCTCTAGCATAGTTTAAGCCGCGTAACTCTCTATCCATTGCAAGCATTAGTTTTCTACGGCTACCATTTGGATTTGTTAGAACTAATAAATCTACATCGCTGAACTTATCTGCTTGCTCTCTTGCTTACGAGCCAAATAAAATTACTTTATCCGGATTAGAGTCGAGTTTTAATAGAATCTAATTCTTTTTGAGATAACATATTAATTGGTTCTTCCTTATACGTGAGCAAAATAAAGAATATTCTTCAATAATGGAACATCTTGATTTGATGTTGATTTGAGAAACCTTAGAGAGTCGGAATAGAAAGTTCAAGAATTCATGCTAATTCATGGAGCGCTACTCATGTATTCACAGAAATCTATGGGATATTCAAAATTGCTAAAAAAACACCAAAAGTTTTCCAATAGAGAGAAGATTTGGTTTACTAATAACACATATCTAAAAATTGGTGAGCGCGTTATGAAAAAACAAATTACACAAACTCTAGTTTTTATAGCTTTGATTATAATGCTTGATGTTATATGTAAAAAATATATCAAAGTACTAGATATATTAAATTTTGTACAGCTTGGATTTGAATTAAACACATTTGCCAAGGTTATGAAATTGCATGGTATTGTACTATTTATTGGAGCAGGTACAATACTTCTATTTGGTGGTTTACTTACAGTCTTTTTTAGTTTGATAAACAAATCTAATATAAAACCAATTGCATCTTTCATTTCGTTTTATCGTTTTTTTTTCGCTTTCTTTTTATTTAATATTTTTGGTGGGTTTGTTTATTTCATATGTTCTTCAATACCAATAGTAAAAAATATTAATGATTTTCTTTCAGAATTAATTCTATTTCGTATTTACATTAATTTACCCTTCAATGCTGGATATGATTACCGAAATGCATTTATTAATATATCTGTAGTAAATGTATTGGGCTTAATGCTATATAAATTTGGTTATTTCAAAAAGGCCATATCTTCTTTTTCCCGAGTATTTAAAGAAATACAAAAAAGTGATACTGTAACCAGTATTAGCACATTTGTCTTCTTATTCACATTTCTTTCAATATTTACGACAATCGATATATACGCACAGCCAAGCAAAAATATTTCGGGAATTTTTGAGAAAACACACATTGATGAAATAAACAGTAGAACGCGGGATAGTTATTTGTTACATACTAAAGACAAAGTGATTAATTTGAGGCAAATACCCGTACTTAAAAAATTTGAAATTGGTGATAGTATTAATGTAATTACTGATTTGACATTTAACCGGCTTAAAACTATTAACACAGTGACTAGGGGAAACAAAGCGAATTATGAATTTAATGATACACTGAAGTGCTTAGTGCTATTGTTGTCTTTTACTGATTCGGGTCCAATCCCATTAACAAGAGAACAAATTATTGATGGAGGTGGAACTGAAAAAAGAATCAATAATTTTTTTCAAGAGTCTTCCTATGGTAAAATATGTTTTCAAATGAAGGTTTATGACTGGTATAAATTATATCGCCCAGCATTCACTCCTTATTTTATGCCAACACTTGATGAATTTGGCGAAATATTTAAGAATAATAGCATTGATATCAGTAACTATAATAGAGTAATCTATTTTATGAATTATGAGCATTTAATAGATGGATCTGGATATTCTGGTTTTGCTAGTACTGGATCGCCAGTAACATCAAAAATTTGGATGCCTACAGTAACAATAAATGCAATAGGTTGGCAACAACAATCTTTGAATTCACTAAGTAAATTTAAATCATTTGAAGGAATTCTGATACATGAATTAGGGCATACTCTTGGGCAAAGAGTTGGAACGGATGGCTGGTCTGGAAGTGGCGTTAATGGTTATTATATTGTCCACGCACAGTCATACAACCTAAAAACTAAAGAAATTATTGATTACGGAAGTAATTATGATGTCATGGGTTCTGGAGGTATTTCTTATGATTTAAATGCGATATTTAAAGAAAGACTCGGTTGGCTTGATAATAATTCAATAACAAGTATTGGTGGTTCTGGTGTCTATACCATAAAAGCACTTCACTGTAGATCAGGAGTAAGAGCAGCTAAATTATTGAGTCCAACCAACAGAAAGTATGAAATATATTTAGAGTATAGGAAACCTCTTGGAATCGATACTTCACTTATTCGTTACACACCAAATACACAAGGAATAATTGCAAATGTCACTGAATCGTTTCTTGATACTCAAATTCATAATAAAATGGATATTTGGACATACTTACTAGATTTGGCACCAAACGATTTTTTGAAGATTCAACCAGAATGGGACTGGAATATAGTGGCTTTATATGGTAACAAAAGTATAGAAATCCCTAACAAAGGCATTACTTTAGGACCAGTTGTGTCATTCGATGATTCAACAGTTACGTTTAAAGTTGAGTATACTATGCCAGTTGGTATTAATAGTGAAAAAGTACCTATAAGTTTTTCACTTGGACAAAATTATCCGAATCCATTCAACCCAACTACAAAAATAAAATATTCTGTTCCTCAAGCTTCATCTGTGACTCTTCAAGTGTATGATATACTTGGGAGAGAACTAACAAAGCTTGTAAACGAAGAAAAACTCCCCGGTAATTACGAAGTTGATTTTAAAGCAAGTGGATTATCAAGCGGAATATATTTTTACAGAATAACTGCAGTCCCTTCGACGGGCTCAGGACAAACATTCCTAGATACCAAGAAATTTATTTTAATGAAGTAACTGAGGGTATTACTTTGTTAGTAGGAGCCGCAGATTTGCGGCTTTTCTTTTTGCAATCCAATTCCATTTATAACACAGGTTAACTATATTGCCTTAAAGATTTTATTAATTAGAAATGACAAAGCAAGAACATATTGAATATTGGCTGAGAAGCGCAGAACATGACCTTGAAACTGCGGAAAGTCTTTTAAGTAATGGGAAATATGATTGGGCTTTATTTCTTGGTCATTTAGTTTTAGAGAAATCGTTAAAAGCATTGTTTGTTTTTTATAATGATAATAAAATTCCACCAAAAGTACATAATCTTGTAAAATTGGCAGAACTTTTCGGGTTGAATTTAGATTTAGACAATAAAGAATTCTTAGACAAAGTAAATGATTTTAATTTGGAAGTAAGATACCCCGAATACAAAAACGAGTTTTATGTTGTTTGTACAAAAGAATTTGCTGAAGAATATATGACAAGAATAAAGGAAGAATTACATTGGATAAAATCCCGGTTGAAATAAAACAGATTGTAGAAAAATATCTTGCTTTAATAAAATCGAATAATATCAATTTGAAAAGCGCATATCTATTCGGCAGTTACTCCAAGGGAAATTTCAACCAATGGAGTGATATTGATATAGCTTTGGTTTCAGATTACTTCGAAGGTGTACGGATGAAAGATAGAGATAAGATAAGAAGAATAACTTTATCTGTGAGTTCCAGCTTAGAAGCAATTCCATTCAGGACAGAAGATTTTACCTTAGAGAATCCACTAGCAAAGGAAATAATTGAGACGGGAATTTCTTTGCCGATTAATTGATGAACAGCTCATAAACAACTATCTCCCCACATTAGATTTATAAATCTCTTTAAATTGTTTCCCATCCCAAAAACGGATTTGTTGTTTAAGCAAATTGCAATATTCGGGAGTGTCAGTTAGCGGATATGAGAGCAAGCCTTTTTTAACAAGTGAATCTCTTTTCACTCTGAAATCACTTTCGATCTTAATTTCGCAAGCTGTTAAACCGTAATTAAACTCGTATATGGAAAAGCCACCGTTTTTTCCTTCCCGAATGGTAAATTGCAAAACATTATCTGCCAGGTCTCTTAAACCTCCATCTGAAGGACGAGCAATTCTTTCTTGACTGTACTCAGTAAAATCAGATTTATGTAAAAGAATATAGTTTGCAAAAGGCGCTATTTTTTTACCGGTGAAAAGGTAATTGGCTGTAGTTGGAGAAGTTCCGAAAAGTTTATCTGTAGGTATAGAAAAAATTACTGCTCTTTCAAACGCATTGTTTGCGCAAGTTATGTAGAGCATATTTGTTTGGTTTGTAAAACGCTTTATCATTCCAGCATACATAGTTCCCGAATTCCAAAGTGTACCATCTAATCGTTTTCCGGTTTTAAGTTCAAGTTTAAAAACTGCACTTGGATAGTATGTGTCTAAATTTGCCAATAAATATAGATTAGCACCGCCTTCCTCTTTTAAAGTATCGATGATTCCTAAGTGATAATAATTGCCAAATTTTTCTATAGCAGTTCTAACACTATCTTTAAAACTATAACACCACATTTCTTCACCGTTTTTATCTAAACATTCAATCTTTCCGATTTCATTTTTTCCGTTTAATGATTTCATAACTTCAGCGCATAGCAAAATCTCGTTCTCACCATCATCGTTTATATCTATCAAGCGGTATAACATTTTTGAATGATCAAGATTGATTGGAGCATTTTTAAGCTCGCGTGTCCAGAGTATTTTGCCACTCTTATTCAAGACACTAAACAACGAACCGTTCTGAGTTAATGCCGCAGGGTTATCGTCCCAATCTTTTATAAAGACAAAGATTAAGATTATGAGCAACAGCAAGAATAAGGTGGAAGCAATCCAATTTTGCTTGACAGATTTTGCTGCTCTATAAACAATTGGCTGCTTTTTAATTTCGATTAAACTTCTTCTGTCTAATAGTTCACCAATATTTTCAACGGGAATAAGGTTAAGATTTCTATTTGGGTAATTCTCTTTTAGAGCAAGCAGTTTCTCTCTAGCTTTCGGTTCATCCGCTTTTGAAAGGATAAAATATTCTACTGGAGAATAAAAAATTATCTCCACTTTATTCTGAATGTGATTTCCCGAAATAGGAATGACATTGCCGCTATTTTCAATTCCACCAGTAGAAGTTATGTTTTCCTTGATATGAACGAGATAAGGCAGATTATAGAATTTAGTTAGTTCTTCGATAAATCCAACAGTTAAAGCAATGCCTAGTGAATTGCCTTCATAGCAAGCCGAGCGGTTTTCAAAATAGATTATTACTTCGTGATGCGATTTTACCCTACCGTAATTATCTGCTAAGTGTTTTAATGCAAAATAAAAACTCATCTTAATTTGTTTATCTAAAAGTTCATCCGTCTTCTGCTGAGACGGAATGATGAGGAATGAATCGTCTGCCTTTGCTTTGCTAATCTTAATCTTAACAGATTCCAGAATTCCCAACGAATTTTCAAATTGTTGATTTTTACTTTTCTCAATCAGCGGGAATGATATGCGTGAAGAAACGGCTACGTTGTTTCCATCAAGAATAGATTTTAGAGTTTTCAGACTAAAAGTTAAATCATTTGTTAAACGGGTAAGTTCGTTTTTCTTATCTAGTAACTTACAATTGGATGCTAATTTATTGGTGAGTTCAATTAATGATTCAGAAATCTTCGGCGTTTGGTAAAACGTGCTAAAATGATTTAACTCTGTAATAAAATCATCTAGAAATTCTTCAGCATAAGCATCAAATAGAATTTGATTATTTGATTCAATTAGAGTTTTATAGAAATCAAATAACAGCCAAAGCTTTGTCCTGCCGAAAGAATGAGGCAGTGAATTAAGTAATTCTATTCTCTTTTGTTCAACAATAAAGGGATTCATCAGCCGACTATTGAATTAGCTGCAAGTTAAATAAAATGTTGGAGAGTTAAGAGAGTAATGTAATTTTTCATTATCATTTAAAGAAAACCAAGCATCTCGCCTAAAACAAAAATGCTTGGTTTCTATTTTGAATAACAGTAAGACCGGAATTATCAATTATAAGTTTAGATAACTGTTGATAGAACTCCGATCATCCTCTAAGCCTATTTAACCAAAATCATTTTTTTCGAGCTCACAAAATTACCAGCAGTTATTCTATAGATGTATGTACCAGTTGTCACCAAATTACCAATATTATCATCACCTTCCCAATTTACAGAATAATTTCCGGCACTCATTTCTTTTCCGACCAATGTTTTAACTTCTCTTCCAAGAATATCGAACACTTTTAGAGAAACAAATGAATTCTGAGTAATTGAAAACGAAATAACCGTGCTAGGATTAAATGGATTTGGATAGTTCTGAGCAAGCTCAAACTGAGTCGGTAATAATAATTTTTCGCCACCATCAGTTGCGGATCCGGTATTAAACTCTCCTTTGTATGAATAATCCGAAATTAACCCGGTATTTGTTTTCGATCTCACTCTCCAATAATATCTCTGGTTCGATAATAAGTTTGTCACTTTATAATTCGACTGATCTAAATTGCTTATCAACATAGCCGAAGTCATATCTTTATTCTTAGATAGTTCTAAATCGTATACTAATGTTGATGAACTTTTGGCTGGAATAATCCATGAAAGATTGGCGGCGTTCGAATTTATTGTTGATCCAACAATAGGATTAATTGGAAGTGCTACTGTTGGTGCACTGCCCGGGGAAACGGTAAACTGACCTACTGCTGAATAATTTGAAACAGCATTTTGATCGGAAGCTAATCTACTTCTCACTTGCCAATAATAAGTTACACCTGGGGATAGCCCGCTCAATTGATAATTATTGGGAGTTAACCATGCGCTACTTCCGCCCTTTGTAGTAGTTGTATTTTGCAATACACCATTGTTGAGGGTTGGATCTGAAGAATAGATTACTTTGTATTCAAGTTGACTGGAAGAATTTGCCAACCAGCTAACGCTGAAGTTCTGGTTTTCTACTACAGAACCTCCAGCATGAGAATCCAAGCGCGGAATTACTGCCGACGGATAATAAAGATATGAAGCAGCATTTGGATGTATTGTAAAAGATTCGTAACCAGTCCAAGTTGATGAGCCGCTAATTCTAACTCTCCACCAGTATGTAGTTCCAGCGGTTAAAGCATCTGTAGTAAAATAGTAGCTAGGAATATTTGTCACATTTATTTCCGGAGATGGGAATACATTGCTTGAATTATCAACTTGAACATCAAACATTACTCCCGGAATATATAAACCTAAGTACCAATATAACGTTGGACTAAGTGTATAAACGTATATCCAATAAGCCGGATAGCTCTTATAAATCGGTATATTGGAAACACTTGAATAAAAGACAACAAAATCGCCTTCAACACTTGTATTAAAAGAGACAAAATCCGGACTCGAAGACGCATCAATTACATAGTAATAATTGCTGCCAATTGTTAAGTCACTAAGGGTAAAATAATTGTATGTCGTAAATGTCGTTGTATTAGAATACACACCGGAACTTGTCCCATATCTAATTCTGTAATAAACTGTACCGTTGTATAGATAGTTATTTAGATACCAATAAATAGTTGGCGATGAAGTATAAACAGTTGCTAAATTTATTGGATAACTAGGTATAGCTGTCGGCGGACCGGAAATCGTAAATCTACCGGCTGAAGAGATACTTACTAAAACTCCTGAGGAATTACACGCTTTAACTCGCCAATAATATGTACCCGCTGCTAAGATCGATGAATTGTATGAAAAACCAAAATAGTTTGATGATGATTGCGCCGTTGGGAACCCCGGAATTTGAGAGGAGAAATTAGCATCATTATCCAACTCTACACTGTACTGAAGACCGGCAACCGGTAGCGTCCAAACGAAATTAATCAAACTCCCGATTATAGGGGATCCTTGAGCCGGACTTACAAGTAATGGAGCCGTTGATTGGATTGTAGAAAATTTACTTTTAACAGAACTTACCACAGGTCCAGGTAAAGTTGCTGTAATTCTCCAATAGTATATCGTAGAGTTACTCAATGCATTTATATCCGGTAATTGATATGGAGAAGACACAGTTACTGGACCATAATTTACGTTTGTAAATAAAGAATCACTGGCGATTGTTATAGCATAAACCGGTACGCCGCTTCCCGAACCAGACCATGAAAACAAAGGAGCTAAAGATACTCCGGTAGAATTATTTGCCGGATTTAATAAAGTAATCACAATTGGATTAACAACTCCTCCAGTTGTTGTGATTGTTGAACTCGTTCCACTCAACGTTCCATCATTAGCTGTAACTGTTGTAGCTGTTCCACCAATTGTATGTGTAGTATATGTAACAGTTGCAATTCCAGAAGCGTTGATTACACTAGTTGCACTTGAGAAAGCACCGTTTGCATCACTCTTTGTCCAGTTAACTGTTACACCGCTTGTTAAAACCGGATTATTATTTACATCTGCTAATTGTGCTGTTATACTTACTGCTGAACCAGCTACCGGGCTATAATTACTAGATGTTACAATATATTTTGTTGCAGCTCCAGCAACCGTTGTAATTGTTGAACTAGTTCCACTCAAAGTTCCATCATTAGCTGTAACTGTTGTAACTGTTCCACTAATTGTATGTGTTGTTAATGTAATTGTTGCTATTCCAGATGCATTTGTAATACTGCTTGCATTTGAGAAAGCACCGTTTGCATCGGACTTACTCCATGTTACTGTTAAGCCGGAAGTTGAAACCGGGTTATTATTTATGTCTGCGAGTTGTGCTGTTAATGTAACATTGTTTCCTGCATTCGGATTGTAACTGCTTGACGTAACTATATATTTTGAAGCTGCACCGGCTACCGTAGTTATAACCGGACTTGTACCATTTACAATTCCATCATTTCCAGTTACAGTTGCGTTTGTGCTAGCTAAAGTATGTGTAGTAAATGTAACAGTTGCGATTCCTGATGCGTTGGTCAAACTGTTTACACTTGAAAAAGAACCATTAACATTTGACTTGCTCCAAGTTACAGTACGACCGGATTCTAAAACCGGATTATTGGATGCATCTGCAAGTTGTGCGGTTATAGTTATTGCAGAACCAGCAACTGGGCTGTAATTACTAGATGTAACAATGAATTTAGCAGCAGTACTTTCTAACGGAGTTTCCCATAATCCTCTGCCAAATGTTGCAGCTCTTAATCTGTCTTGACTTTGAGAAGCACCATAAAAAATCTCTAACTCTGTTACCACCACATTAGGCAACCCGCTATTAAACAAAGCCCAATCTTGCCCGGGCATTTTTTCGTAAACACCTACATCGGTTCCTATGAATAAGTGAGAAGCGGAGTTTCTAACATTTTGAACAACACTCATAACCGGCAAATTCGGTAATGCACCGGAAATATTTGTCCATGTAGTTCCTCCATCTGTTGTTTCAAAAATTTTATTGCCAGAAGCAAAGCCGCCAAAGGTCACCCAAACTGTATTCGGATCATTTGCTTTTATTGCAAGATATGTAATGCTTGATGTTGCTACCGGTAAAGTTCCGGTTATATCAGTCCATGTAGGTGATACAACAGTTGCATCTATAGTTTTCCATATATGAGTTTTATCTGAAGTGTAAATTACATCTGTAGCAGTAGGAGCAATTGCAATTGCACGTAACTTATCTGTCGCACTTAATACAGAAGAAATTGAAGCCCAAGTATTTCCTCTATCGGTTGTTTTCCAAATTTGATCGTAACCCGCATATAAAGTTTGACTATTTGTTGGATCAATTATATATGGTGTAACCCAAGCACCGTCCGGTTTGCCACCTGGTATATTTGCTGAAATATCAGTCGGAAAAGAAACACCGGTATTAACGCTTCTCGAAATTTGCCCCTCTATATAAGTTGCATACATGTATGTTGGATCGGTATGGTCTATAATACATTCCATACCATCACCGCCCTTTACGTCTGACCAAGTTCCGCTCGAATAGAGTTTTGTACCATTATCTTGCAATCCCGTTATGACCAAATTGGAATTAGTTTTTGACAAACCAAGTCTGTACAACTGACTAATTACTAATCCATCTGATAAATCAGTCCATGTAGTTCCACCATCTATTGTCTTGTATACGCCGCCATCATTACCTTCATAAAGAGTTGAAGAATTTTGAAATTCAAGTGCATGTTTGTCTGCATGAACAACAGCCACATGCGATTTATTATATACATTCGAAGAAGTCCAGTTGTTTATTGCTGTCCATGTGACTCCTCCATCAACTGATTTCCAAGTAGTAATTCCACCTATATAAACAACATTTGCATCAGATGGAGAGGCGGCAATGCACCAATCGTAAGAACCCTGTCCTGTAGAATCTCCCGCAGCATCAGTATAATATCCTAACATACCAGGCTGAGTAGCCGAGTTATTGTTAATTTTTGAAAAACTGGTTCCACTGTTTGTAGATTTAAAGACATCCAAAACACCTCCCTTATCATTAGCTGCAAGCAAATAGACTACAGCAGGATCATCGGGGGTAACAGCTATTTCACAACGTCTTCCACCGGTTGCAATTTTAGAGAACGACCAACTATCTCCTGTATTTGTTGAACGGAAAATATAGCCGTCACCAAAATTTAATGAAGAGGCGTAAACAATTGTTGGATCACCTGGTTTAAATTCCATATCAACTAATTTGTTTGCATTTTTTTGTGTCCAAGTAGTTCCGCCGTCTGTCGATTTGTAAATTCCATTCGTAGTTGCTGCTAATAGAATTTGAGTATTGGTTGGATGTACTAATAATCTATAAACTAATTTTGAAGCAGATGATAAATAATTTAATCCAGTAGCATTCCAGCTTGAACCACCATCAGTGCTTTTATAAACTCCAATTGAATTATTATCTGCTGCCATACCAGAACCTAAAGTCCAAAGGCTGCCACCGTCTCTATCTCCGGTTGTAATATAAATTGTATTTGAAATAGCAAAATCACTTGGTATTGCAATATTGCTAACACCAAGAGTTGCCATAGTGTTGTTTACACAAGTCCAGGAAGAACCACCATCAGCAGTCTTCCAGATACCACCGGAAGGCGCACCCACCCAAAAAGTGTTGACATCAGTCGGATGAAAAGCAATGCAATTAACTCTTCCAATACCGGCATAACCACCGTCAGAAGAATTAGTACCTAGGTTAGTCCAATTTGCATTTGAAATGATACCGGAGCTTTTTCTTAATCTGGAACTACTGCGTTCAAATTCAATAGAGCTTGTTGTGGAAGGAAATTCTCCAGTTAAAGGATTTACTCTTTGTTCCCAGAACCATTCTTCGCGCTTAAATTGCTTCCAACCGGTTGCTTTTTTTCTTTCACCATTTTCAAAATAATAGCCGCCTTTAATGTCTTTACCAGCCCAATAATCATTAAAGGCTTTGCTGATTTCCTTCAAATTATATTTTCGATCTGCTGCATTTAGAGAAGCATTATTGCCGGGTAATTTGCTTTGCCATTGAGAAAATATTTGTGAGGCTCCGAACAAAACTAAGAGCAAAATTGTAGATATGGAAACACTTTTCATTTTAACCTTGTAATGTATTTTTACTAAGAATCCTTTCTCTGAAAAGAGCTAATATTTTTTAATTTTGATAAAGTACAAAGAATGTAATGATTTATAAAAAATTATAACACTCGCGTTGTATTTTGTTCGGCTGGAACTGCTTTACGAAATGTTCTTATAAAACTTGTATTATTTACAACTTAAAACTAAAGAACTATAGCATAGATTGCAAATTCAATCAATTACTTTCCCGATCAAATTTTCCATAAAAGGTATCGCAAAATTTTATTGTAATATAATAAAATGTGCCGATTGAAAAACCGAACTAAGTAAGTTCGCGGAATTTACTGCAACTGATAAATGTCTAATCTTAATTTTTTGTTAGACTTAGGGACAGTTTTATTGTTAAATAAATACTTCATAAAGCAAATTAAGAATATCTTTTTTTGTAAAAGGCTTAGCTATATAGTGTGAAAAACCTTTCGACAAAAGATTATCCTTATCGGACTTTAAGGCATAAGCAGTTACGGCAACAATTGGAATATTTGAATACTCTGGTATATTTCTAACTTTCTGTACGAGTTCTACTCCGTTTATTTCCGCACTTAAATTTATATCGCAAAGCAAACAATTATAAGTTGTACTAAGTATTTTGCTCATGAATAAGTTAGTATCCCTAACACATTCAATGGAATACATTTTGAACAAATATCTTGTAACCACGTCAAGAGCCAGAGGATCGTCATCAATATATAATATCTTTTTCAAAGCATGTTTATTTTTAACATTTTCATTCTCTACAATTTCTGTTAGTGCCTTTTTATTAATATTGATAACTTCAACCGGCTTTTTCGCAGAAAAAGTAATTGGTATTTTAACAATAAATTTTGATCCAACTCCGATTAAACTCTCGACCGAGATTTCCCCCTTTAGTAATTCTACATATTTTTTTGTTAGAGTTAACCCTAAACCCGTTCCCTCAAAACTGCGACTCAGCCCCTCACTGGCTTGTCTAAACTCTTCCCAGATAACTTCTAGTTTCTCATTTGCAATGCCAATGCCAGTATCAGAAACTGAAACGACTAAGTAAACTTCGTCACCACCCGGGCGCACTTCGGCACATATTTCAACTTTCCCCAGTTGTGTAAAGGTAATTGCGTTTGAAACTAAATGAGTTATAATGCTTCTTAATAAACTTTTGTCAGTTTTAACTTGATTCTCAAATTCATGCACAAATTTTTCAAAAGTCAAATTCTTTCTATTTGCCAGTTGAACAAATTCACCATATATGTCATCAATCATTTCTACAACATTGAATGATTCATGGTTTACTCCGGTACTACCAACTTCAAGTTTTGAAAGGTCCAATAAGTTGTATAGTGTTTGCGTAATCCTTTTGGATGACTCGATTATTGCAGATGCCATTTTCTTGATTTCAACATCCTCTACGGAATCCTCAATTATTTCTGCAAAGCCCAGTATACTAACAAAAGGTGTCCTCAATTCGTGGTTCATGTTTGCAAAAAAGAAAGATTTGACTTTGTTCATTTCTTCAGCCCTTTGTTTGGCTGTAATTAATTCATCCAGCATTAACTTGCGTTCAGTAATATCCGAGAACATTCCAAACGCCCCTTGGTAACTTCCGTTTTTCCCAAGCATTGGTGAAGCAGAAATTACAACCCAAATAGTTGAACCGGTTTTACACATCAGTCTTCTTTCATAAGACTCAATTTTAGCTAAGGTAGGATCGAAATACATTTTATGGTTCTGAATGAGATCGGTAGACGCTAAAATATTCTCGAAATAAAGGTCTGTAAGTTCGCTAACCGAATATCCCAGCATATTGGCTAACTTAGTGTTTACAGATACTATTTTATCATTTCGATCAACTATACAAATGCCTTCATTCGCAGTTTCGAATATTGACCTAAATTTGTACTCACTAACTCTAAGTGCTTCTACTGCTTTTTTACTCTCCGTGATGTCTCTATTAATACTTTGTATAACATCCTCTTCATTATAATTTATATATGAAGCATTTACAGCTACCTCTATTGGCCTTCCATCCTTGCGAAAATGTGTTGTTTCGAAATTTTGAATAGTCTTTTTGAAATACAATTCCCTTATTTCTTTTTCTCCCTTTCTCACTTCCTTTGTAATTTTTTTAAAACTCATTCCTACAAATTCTTCTTTGGTAAAACCGTAGAGTTCACATGCTTTTTTATTTACTTCAACTATTATTTCATTAATCGGTTTATAGATTATGATAGCATCGTTGGCCAACTCAAATAAATTTCTATAATCGCGCTCGGATTTTAGAATCTTTACTTCAGCCTCCTTCCATCTTGTAATATCTCTTACAATTGAAATGGCAACCAATCCTTCCTTTGTTTCAACTACACTCAGGCTAATATCAGTTGGAAATTGGGAACCATCTTTCCTAATCGCTTTATATTCATTCCCGCTGCCCAGTATTGTAGAATGAGAATTACTTTCAAAATAATCTTTACTGTTAGCAGAGTTTTTAATTCGCGACTCTATCGGAATTAGAATCTCACTCGGACTGCCTTGTAGTTCACTTTTTGTATAACCAAACATTTTTTCAGCCGCGGAATTGGTTACTATTATTTTACCGGCTGAGTCACTTACCAATACACCATCCGGCATTTCCTCAATTAATGCCTTCAACTGATTCTCTGCTTCTTTGCGCGCAGTTATATCAACCACCATTCCGGTGATTAGATCATTATTAACAGATGCGCTCATCACAATTGTTATTTTTCTTCCCTTTTTTGTTACTGTTTCTAATTCATAACTCTTTACAAATCTATCTATTGCCAATGTTTTAAGTAGTTTAACTCTATCGATTGGATTCCTATACATCTCTATTGCATTTGTTTCAATCATTTCTTGAATTGAATCATATTCAAACATAATTCGGGCAGCATCATTTATATATTGAAATTTCCCCGTAATGTTTGTGATAAAGACGCCAACCAGAGCATTCTCTACCAAATCATGATACTTATTTTCAGATTTTCTTAATTCATCTTCCGCTACTTTTCTTTCCAAATCTAATTCAATAAACTCCATTGCAAATGAAATATCCGAAACCAGTTCTTTTAGTAGTTGTATTTCTTCCGAATCAAAAAAATTAATTTCCGATGAGTAAAGTCTAAATACGCCAACAGTTACACCAAATTGCTTTATTGGTAATGCTATTGTAGAACGAAAGCCATGTTTAAGTGCTTCACCCTTCCATGGTTGCATTCTAATATCTGTTGCAATGTCATTTACAATTGTTGTTTTGGAATTTTTAATGGTAAGCCCGCTTGGGCCCTGACCCCGTATCATATCATGTAAATCAACATTAATCTTACCGAGATAATCGCCGGTGTTTCCAGAAGAAGCCCGAATATTCATTTCATTTGTTCGTGGATTCAATAGCCCAATCCAAGCCATTACGAATCCACCATCTGTTATCGATATTTTGCAAACTTCATCAAAAAGTTTTTTAACATCATGAATACGAACTATTGTTTTATTTATTCTACTTAATACGGTATTTATTCGGTTTAGTTTACGTATACGCTCTTCGCTGGTTATTCTCTCGGTTATATCAGAAGATATAATGATTAAATTACTGTTTGGATCATTAGGTGATTGTAGAGCCACTTTGTTTTCATACCAATATACTTTTCCTCCAAGTTCAGCCATAGTCTCGAAATACTTTGGACTACCTTCTTTAATACACTCTTTGAAAGTATTCTTTATGTTCTCACGCCTTGCTTGAGGAATAAAATCAAATATTGTTTTATCGCGAAAATACTCCGGATCGTATCCATGCTCTGTGCGGTTTAAAAACTTAAAGTAACCGTTTTGATCGACAATGCTTATTACGCCCGGTGAGTTTATTACATACGAACGAAATTTTTCTTCGCTTTCGATTACCGCTTGTAATGCTTTTTCTCTTTCCTTAAGTGCTTTACTCTTTTTTAATGCTTCCAATACTGCAAATGGAATTCTTGATATATGTTCTTTTATTACATAATCGTCGGCACCGGCTTTCATGCACTCAACAGCAGTTTCTTCGTTAATTGAACCAGTCAAAAGAATAATTGGGATATCCGGATATTTCTCTTTAGCAATTCTTATTGCTTGCATTCCATCGAATTTTGGCAAAGAATAATCTGAGATTATAATGCTTGGCTTAAAATCAACTAATTCGGCTAGGAATGACTCTTTCGTTTCTACTCTAATTGCGACAAACTGTATCCCGTTTTTTTTCAATTCTCTTGAAGCAAGCTCCATATCAGATTGGATATCTTCCAAAAAAAGAATTCGCAATTCAATCATATTTTCCATAACAACCTCTTATTCTTGTGGAGCTATATCGCACATAATCTGTAAAGTACAACTTCCTTTACCGCTCCAGAAATTTATTACTTTATACTTACTTAACAATATGAGAAATCCGAATAATTATTCCTTACTGTCACAGCTGGGATTGAAATAAAGGAGCCCCGTTTCTTTTAGTTCGCTTATTGGGATTCATATGCAGAGCAGACTATATTAAAATTTGAAGATAGATTTAGTTTGCTTCGCTTCTACTTCTGCCGCCAAGTATCGGTCTCTACAGATGTGAGACTGGATGTTGTAGCTAGCAATGATAGTTCTCAAAATTTTTCAGACGCTTCATATAGTCTACAGTCTAGAATTATAAATTATTTTTAAGTTAATAACTTAAGTAGAATTACCTTACTTCTTACTCCGTGTTGGTTATGATTTTAATTGGTTCAACAATTCCACCTACCTTTGAATAGTTTAATAACTTCATTATATATACTTCGGATAGAGTTGTACCCTTGGATAGTATTTTAAATTTCTTCTTATCAAACATATCGGCAGCAAGAATCATCCCGGCTTTTAGTTCACTTAGCTGTATGGATTTTACCGTGTAACCATCTTCAACACCAGCGATTTGTGCTTCCATAATCCCAATTATTCTAGGATCATATTGCTCCTTTTCTTCGAGAATGAATTTAATTGCTTCTTGTTCTTCTTCACCTCTTTCGATAAGAGAATAGTAATCATTCAAAACGCGTAAAACCGCCGGAATAAATCTTAACGACTCTGAAGGTAATTGTTCTTTTTTTAGGCATACATCATTATAAGACAAATATTGCATAGAAATGCCATCAGCAATATGTTCAAGGCGGGGAATATTTTTAAGTAGTGTTTTACCGGCCCCGGCTTGAGATAAGAACATTTCTTCTTCTTCATTATTTAGTTTTATTCCGTTTAACCGTTTTTCCAAAATCTCGTTCGGAATTCCGATACAACCTATCTGGGAAAGCAGACATGCAATTTCAACCTCCCAAGAGTCCGGCATACCCAACCTCTTCATAATTTTTTTTGCATAATCTTTAATCAATAAGGACCGGTTAAAAACTGCTGAATTTGAAACTGCTAAAATATCAATCAGTACTTTTATACTTCCTTTCAATGTCCTTTCAAGTAATTCCTTTTCGGAAGTAATTAGTTTATACTGATCACAACCTTGAGTTAGTACACTTTGTAATATCTGTTGTTCACATGGTTTTGTCAAAAATCTGAAAAGATTGCCTTCATTTACTGATTTAATTGCCATCTGCAAATCGGCATAGCCGGTAATTAATATACGGACTGTATCGGGACGTAGTTCTTTAGCTTTAGTCAAAAAACTAATACCGTTCATCTCAGGCATATTATAATCGGAAACTATAACCGAAAAGTCGCTGTGCACTTCAAGTATTGATAGAGCCATCCGGGGGTCAGTAGCTGTATATATAAGAAATCTGTTCCTTAAATTTCTTTTATAGCCTTGAAGTATATTATCATCATCATCTACTAAAAGTATTTTATGCATAAAACACCATTAAATTGTTATTGAAAGATCGCAAAGCTTTTTCCATATCTCTATTTTACCTTCGAATGGAGAATGACCGACTTCATTCTCTGCCTCGGGTTTTGATTTTGCAAATTGGTTTGCAAAATGAACCGCAACACTCATATCAAATTTGTCGTTTTTTATTGCCGAATGATGGAATGCCACAGCCTCAACAATTACGCTGGGAAGGTTCCAGATTGTTAGCAAATATGCGCCTACTTCGGCGTGTGTAACGTTAAATTTCTCATATTCTAGTTCGTGAATAGACTGATTTTCTTCATCAACAAGCAATGTTTTGTATCCATCAAGTTGGATTAGTACCAATTTCCCTATATCATGCAGCAAGCCTGCCGCGTATGCTTCCTTACAAGCTATACTGCCTCCTTTTTCATACTCATAAATTATTTTTGAATAGGTGGCAACTTTTAGACTGTGATTAAAGATCTGAGTCAAAAATGCCGATGGCAAGTCAGCTCCTTCGCGGCTTTTGTGTAACTCGAGAAATAAAAGTAATGACTTAATTATGTTTATGCCCAAAAGGCCTACTGCCTGTTCTAAATCAGCAATTTTTGTCGGTAATCCAAAAAAAGCCGAATTTACAATTTGTAGTATTTTTGCTGATAATCCGACATCCTTAGAAATTAACTCAGCCACTTTATTTAGAGAAATATTATCAGAATTGAACATATTTTCTAACTGTACAAATATCTGGGGTAATCTCGGTAGTTCTTCTATTCCGTTTATTAGCTTTATTAGATGATCATTGCGCAAATACTGTCTTACATGAAAAGTTCGATTTATAGTTTCTATTAGAGTTCCTTTATCGCATGGCTTTGAAAGGAACTGATGCGCTACATTGACTGACTTCATGATCATTTCTTCATCCGAATGGCCGGACAATATAATCCGGATGGTTTCAGGATGTTTCTTTTTAACTTCAGCTAATAATTCCGCGCCGTTCATTCCCGGCATACGCATATCACTTATTACTACGTTAATCTGATTTCCCTCAATTATATTAAGAGCTTCTTCACCACTTAACGCATAGAATAGGTCCCATTCATTTCTGTAGGTGTGGAATCCTCTCTTAAATCCATCTATTATTTGTTTTTCATCATCAACGAACAAGATTTTTGGTTTTGTATACATACTATTCATTCTTTTTATCTATTGGAACTTTCAATGTAAAGGTTGTTCCTTCGGTATATACCGAATCTACAAATATGGCACCGTTATGTTTATTTATTATTAAATCATGAGCAATCGTTAATCCTTGGCCTGTTCCCTTTCCAACCTCTTTAGTCGTATAGAATGGATCAAATACCTTCGATATATTTTCTTCTTTTATTCCGTTTCCGGTATCCGTTATTTTTATGACTACATTATCATTTTCAAGGTAAGTCTGTATTTTAATTAATCCTTTTACAAAACTATTCTTGCCGTTTTTTTCTTCAATTGCATGTGCAGCGTTTATTATCATTATTAAAATTACTTGATTGAGTTCGTCTTGTAAGCAATAAACTGGGGGTAAGTCTTTCGAGAGTTGAAGTTCCATATCTGCTAGGTACTTCCATTCGTTTTTAGATATTGTAGAGGTAACCTCTATTCCATGGTTAATATCACTAAATATTTTTTCTTTCTTTCCCGGATGTGCAAAATCTTTCATTGCCTTTACGATATTAGTTACTCTGTTGATACCAGTCCGCGTTTGATCGATTGAGTTCGATATCTCTTCCAACAAATAATCAATATCATAATCTTTTTTTAACTGGTCATATTTCCCAAGTAATGTCTGTCCACCACCTGTCATAGCTGTTTTTATTTCAGACTCTAATTTGAACATAAATGCAGAGAGTGATTTAATCGTATCACTAAGAAATAATGTGTTATCCCCTATGTACTGCATAGGTGTATTAATTTCGTGAGCTATACCGGCCGCTAATTGCCCTATCGACTCGAGCTTCTGTGAAATTGCCTTTCTACTATCTTCAACCATTCTTTCTGTTACGTCTTCAGCGATAACAAGCAAGTTAGTTATCTCGCCTTTCATATTTTTAATCGGACTAATCGAAATCCATTCCCAGTATGTTTTTCCGGACTTAGTTACATTTTGAATTTTACCCTCCCAATGAAGACCGGCATCTATCTGGCTACGGATCAAATTAGAATCAAATAAATTAGAATCCGGCTTAAGATATTCTGCCGCTTTGCCAACCACATCAACGAAGTCATAACCACTTACTTCAGTGTACTTTCCATTCACATATTCATAATAACCATATTTATCTAATATGATAATCATGTTGGTACTTTGATTTGCCGCCCAAAGAAATTTCAACATTTCTTCTTCAGCTTCCAGTCTGTACTTTTCAGATTGAAAATTGACAAACGAATTACTTAATACTTCACCAAGAATCATAAACAACGACTTATTGCTTTTCAGCCAGATATTCGAATGATCTGCACATTCAAATATGACAAATCCGCTCAGTATCTTATAATTAACTAATGGTAGTATAATTATTTGTAAGCATTTTCTTTGAATGAAATAATTTAGCTCCTCGGAATGCCCATATTTTAATACGTCCATTTCAGTATCAAAAACAATATTTAACTCATTTAGAACTTTGTACCAATTTATAAACTCGGTAATATCAACTGTACTGTATGGTAAATCTGAGTTTTCGGAATACTCATACATTTTTTTAAGTACATTTTCTCTTTCATCAATAAAGTAAATACTGCTTTTTTCAAATTTGACGACTTCTTTAATCTCTCTGAGAACTAATGGTAATGCCGCGACAAAGTTATCGGAACTATGCTTTAAAAGTATAGTAGCAATTTTCGAAATAATTTTTTCAAATTTTATCAGCTTGGATTTCTCTTCTTCGTTTTTTTTCAAAGAAGTAATATCTCTTGATACACCAAACGTTCCTATAACTTTGCCGGAATTGTCATAGAAAGGCATCTTCGAGGTAGATACCCAAGTTGTTTTCCCATTCGCCCAATCTTCTTTTTCTTCTTTACCAATTATTGAACGGCCAGTACGAATTATCTCTTGTTCGTCTTGAAGCGCTTCTCTGGAGTGTATTTTCCCATATAGGTCAGCATCAGTTTTCCCGATAAGCTCAGCAATTTTCAGCCCGTGTCTTTGAGCGAATGCATTACTAACTTTCAAGAATTTACTGTTTATATCCTTGAAATATATATTATCAGTACTATTGCCTAATAACGATGCAAGAAAATTTTGTTCTTTAGATAGTTCTTTTTGAAGCTCTATCTTTTCCGTTATGTCTACTAGAATACCAACAATATATTTTTTATTCTCACAATCACTTTTTGCTAAGAACTTAATCTCCTGGAAATAATGCGTTTTTCCGTCATTACAGATTAGCTCAATATCATTCGAAACTTCGCAACCCTCTCTAAGTATTTTTTCATCACAATCCCTTATAAATACTTTTTGCTCATCTGAAAGTTGCAAATCGATATCATCTACCCTACTCCCTAACCAAGTCTGCTTCTCGAAAGTATTAATCTCACTTAAGAAAAGTTTATTGAAGTATATAAATTGTGCTTCGCTGTTTTTTACAAACACCGGGAAAGGAACGATACCAACAAGGTTTTCCCATTCAACTTCACAGTCAATGTAAATTTTTCCATCTATGTATCTCATGTCGTCCATATTTTTCCAGTTATATTATCGGAATTTATTTGTTTTACTTAAATACACTTGGCTTATCCTAAATAACTGACAAGTCAAAAAAGTATTTAGTTGCCTAAGAAAACAAGAAGGAAATTCAGTAAAGAATTGCAGCAAGAGCTAAAAACACATTAAAAGCCGGAGAGATAAAAATTGAGAACGAATTAAGAGTCATAATAGACAATGTAACAGAGTAGCGCCCTTAATGACACAGTTAAAAACGCTGTAATTATCTCCCTAGCCTAGTCGCACGAAAGCTTTAAAAAGCTGCGCTCGAAATTTGGACACTGTTCGCCGGTGAGTATGAAAAACTGATTTAATTATCTGTCTATTTTTTGGGGTAATGATCATATAGTAATATAATTATCTAACGACACTTCTGAAAAATTTGTTGTCTGTCATTCTGATTCCGCCATTTGCTGGAGAAGAATCTTTAGATCGTAAAATCTAGGTATATTGCTTAGATCAATATCACAAAGAAAGAATATTTCAGAGGTTTCTTTCAGATTCTTTGATTTTATGGAAACAATAACTAATTTTGCGAGCCAAAAAGCGAGAGTGGCGGAATTGGCAGACGCGCTAGACTTAGGATCTAGTACCCAAAAGGTGTGGGGGTTCGAGTCCCCCCTTTCGCACTAATCTTAATTGTTTCATTATAACCGAGGAATATTTGGAAGTAAAATTAACCCAACCTAGTGCCGATCAACAAGAAGTTGAAATATCCTTAACCTACGCAGAAATCCAACCCGAAATTCAGAACGCCTACAAAGAAGAAGCCAAGAAACTTACTATTGATGGTTTTAGAAAAGGTAAAGCTCCGATGGGTATGATTAAAAAGCTTTACGGCGAAGCTATTGAATACAAGGCAAGTGAAGACATTTCTTCTAAGAAATTTTGGGATGCAGTTGATCAGGAAGGTTTGAAACCAATCAGCACACCTCAGTTACTGGATATTGATTTCGTTATTGGCGAAAAACTTACTTTTAAGGTTAGATATGAAGTTAAACCTAAAATTGAAGTAAAAGACTATACCGGAATTGAAGTTGAGAAGCCGGTCTTCAAATTTGAAGCTGCCGATGTTGAAAAAGAAATTGATTTTATGTTAAAGCCACATGTAAAATATGAAGAAGCTGATGTAGTTTCAGATTTGAACCACAAGATTACTGTTGACTTACAGCGCATGGATGATAAAGGCTTACCGATGGAAGGTTCCAGAAGTGAGAACATTCAGATCGATTTGAGCGATGAAAAAGTAAATCCGCAGATAAAAGAAAATGCGTTGAACAAAAAAGTCGGCGAAGAATTTGAGTTCGTATTTACAGACGAACATCATCACGGCGAAGAATTACATAAAGAAGAATTCAGATATAGTGCGGACTTAATAAAGGTTGAAAAACTTGTTAAGCCGGAAATGACAGAGGATTTGATAAAGAAAGTCTCCAAGAATAAAGCTACAACTCTTGATGAGCTAAAATCGCAGTTAGAGAAGAACTTTGAAGAATACTACACAAAGCAAACTGAAGAAATTGTTACCAACAGCTTGTTAGATAAAGTTGTAAAGAATAATGATTTTGCCGCTCCTCAAGGTTACGTTAATACTTTGCATAAAAGAATGGTTGATGCTGAAAGAGAAAACGCAAAACGCTACAAAGCACCAAACTTTGATGAAGCCGCAGTTGCTGAATATTTTAAGCCGCGCGCTGAATGGAACGCCAAGTGGCAAATCATCATGGAAACTTTAGCGGAAAAAGAAAACATCAAAGTAGAAGATTCCGAGCTTGAAGAACTTGCAAAGAAAGAAGCTGAACAAACCGGAATTACTGTTTCTAAATTGATGAAATATTACAAAGACACTAACCGTGTAGATATGCTGCTCGAAGAAAAAGTAATTAAGTTCTTAAAAGATAACGCAAAGATTACAGAAGTTGATGCAGCAGAAAAAATGAAAGAGAGCAAAGGACATAAACATGAACACTAAAATCCGCAGTTACGAAGAATATCTTAACCAGCCGCAGATTATGAACCAGCTTGTTCCTTATGTAATTGAACAAACCGGCCGCGGTGAACGTGGAATGGATATTTTCTCACGACTTCTCCGCGAAAGAATTATTTTTCTCGGCACTGCAGTTGATGATCATATTGCAAGTTTAATTATTGCTCAGTTACTCTTCTTAGAAGCTGAAGATCCGGAAAAAGATATTAATCTTTATATCAATTCTCCGGGCGGAAGCGTTTCTGCCGGTTTAGCAATTTATGACACGATGAACTACATCAAATCAAAAGTTTCTACAATATGTGTCGGTTTAGCCGCAAGCATGGGCGCTATACTTTTAGCCGGCGGCGAAGCTGGTAAAAGATCCGCACTTCCCCACTCCAAGATTATGATTCATCAGCCTTGGGTTGGCGGATTGCAAGGACAGACTACGGATATAGAAATTCACGCAAAAGAAATGATTAAGACGAGAGATGTGTTATATAATATTCTTGCTTCTGCTACCGGAAAATCCTTCGAACAGATTATGAAAGACTGCGACAGAGATTATTATCTTACTTCTGAAGAAGCTAAAGAATATAAGCTGATTGACACCATCTTAGTTCAGCGGGCAACCCCCACGAACAACACAAAAAAATAAAATGTAATTGATCCTTATAGGGGCAACTTAGTTTGCCCCTTTTTGTTTTAAACAATCCGGAGTTACAAAATGAAAATGATTAAAAACTTTTTTGTTCTGGCTTTATTATTTGTTGTTTCAGTTTCAGCACAGCAAAAACTTTTTACTGTTGAAGATGTAGTTATGGGCGGCGGCAGAATGGGCGGACAAGCTTTCCGTCAACTATCTTGGATTCCGTCGACAGATGCTTATTCTTGGACTGAAGGAAGTGGCGATAAAACTGTTCTACTTTCTTCGCAACCAAAATCAACTAAAATTGATACACTTCTAAAACTAACCGATTTGAATGCTAAGTTGAAAAAGATGAATGAGAAACCGATTAACGCTTTTATGCCTAATTGGATTAGCAGCGAAGAATTTACTTTTTGGAACGGTACTCAATTTTTCGCTTACAACGTTAAGTACAAGAAATTAAGCAAAAACAATTCTTTGATTGAAGGTACTGAAAACCGCACTGTGGCGCCAAACAGTAAACTTGTTGCTTACACAATTAAGAATAATCTCTATGTAAGTATCGATGGGAAACAAACACAAATAACCTCCGACAAGGATGAAAATATTGTAAATGGTCAGTCTGTTCATCGCAATGAATTTGGAATTAACGGCGGAATCTTCTGGTCACCTAAGAGCAACTACATTGCCTATTACAGAATGGATGAATCGATGGTTACAAACTATCCACTTGTAGATGTTACTAAAACTCCAGCAGTAGTAAGCAACACAAAATATCCAATGACTGGCCAAACTAGTCATCATGTAACCGTTGGTATTTATGAAATTAAAACCGGCGAAACGGTATGGTTAAAAACCGGCGAACCCCTTGATCAATATTTAACATGCTTAACATGGGCACCAGATGAGAAGACTTTCTTCATCGCTCATTTGAATAGAGATCAGAACCATATGGAAATGAAGAAATATGATGCTGCTTCCGGAGAAATGTTAAAAGTTCTCTTCGAAGAAAAAAGTGATAAATATGTTGAGCCACAGCAAGATTTGATCTTCTTACCAAACACAAACGATAAATTCCTCTGGCAGTCTCAGCGTGACGGATTCAATCATCTTTACCTTTATGATACCGAGGGGAAACTCATTAAACAAGTTACTCAAGGCAAATGGGTTGTTACCGCTTTTAACGGATTTGATAAATCCGCAAAGAACATTTTTGTTACTACCACTAAAGAATCTCCGATGGAAAGACACTTTTACAAAGTGAATATTGAAAACAATAAGATGGAGAGAATTACTAAAGAAAGCGGAACCCACAACATAAGTGTAAGCAGCAGTTCGGAATACTTCATAGATTCATATACAAATTACACTACACCAAGAATAACAAACATTCTTAATGTAAAATCCGAAGTAGTAAAAAACCTCGTTACTACAGAAAATCCATACAAAGATTACAACATGCCGGTTACAAAACTTTTCCAAATTAAAAACGCGGCTAACATCGATCTCTATTGCAGAATTATTTTGCCTACGAATTTTGATTCTACTAAAAAGTATCCGGTTATTTTCTACGTTTACGGCGGACCACACGCCCAAGAAGTAAACAATATATTTGGAAGCGGGCGCTACTTCAACTGGTTTTATATGATGGCTCAAAAAGGCTATATTGTTTTCACATTGGATAATCGCGGCTCATCCAACCGTGGATTGGAATTTGAGCAAGCAACATTCCGCCGATTAGGAACATTCGAAGTTGAAGATCAAATGACCGGCGTGAATTATCTTAAAACACTTTCATATGTCGATCCCAATAGATTCGGTGTTTACGGCTGGAGCTACGGCGGATTTATGGCAACTTCATTAATGCTTCGCACGAACAGTGCTTTCAAAGTTGCAGTTGGAGGCGGTGCAGTTATAGATTGGAAATTTTATGAAGTTATGTATGGCGAGCGCTACATGGATACGCCGCAAACAAATCCGGAAGGATACAAAGAAGCTAGTTTGCTCAATTATGTTGAGAACTTGAAAGGAAAACTCCTTCTTGTTCATGGAACTTCCGACCCAACTGTAGTTTGGCAAAACACTCTGACTTTTGCAAAGAAAGCGCAAGAATTGAACAAACCTTTGGATTACTTCCCTTATGTTGGCCATCCGCATGGAGTTGGCGGACGTGATGCGCTTCATCTTTACACAAAGATCACCAATTACTTTTTAGACAATTTGTGACGCAAAGCGGAGAATTCCTCTCCGCTTGTTTCAACTCTAAGTTAAAATCTTTATTTTTATTTGCGATAATAGAGAATGAATCCAGACACTTTTACGAGACTAAATTGATCAGCGCCAAATTCGATCTGATGCAAAAACTAAATGAACTTGCCAACCTCGCGGGGAAAGGTGATCCATTTTTCCATGATGAGTTGAGCAACTTTATATGTGACGAGTTTGATTTATCCGCTCTTGTCATTTTTGATTTGAAGAACAGCAGTAATTTAGAAGTTTTAGGAAAATCTAGTTCCGCAAAAAAGAATTATAAAAGCGGCTCCACACACGATTGCGGAACTTGCACCGCTATTACTAACAGTGAAGCTTACAAACTGACATTCGATAACAATTGCGCAATTCAAGTTTCCGATTTTATGACTTATGAAGGATGTTGCGTAATTCCGATTGCCGATGAAAAAGTTTTAATTAAGCTCGGAAGGAAAACCGCTTTTGCTCAAAGCGAAAAGGATCAAATAGAAAAATCGTTAAACGTAATAGGTTCTTTAATTGCAACTTGGAAAAACGCACGCTCTTCTTCTGCTAAGCCATCTGTCGGCTTTTCTCGTGTTGTTGAAGAAACTGCGCATGAATTGAAAACAAATTCAAATTCAATCATCGGCTACCTTTCCTATTTATCAAGCGAAAATCCTTCTTCTTCGCAGCAAGAATATATTTCTTCCATAAAGAAGAATGCTCAAAGTATTTTGATGAATATTAACGACCTAAATGAACTTGCAAAGATTGATAAGAATGATTTGACTGCCACTTTAAAAAAGGTTGAACTACCGGTTTTCGTAAATGAAATTGTAGAAAATTTCAAAAGCCGCCTTGGTCAACGTAAAATTACTTTTAATGTTTCTATTGAAAAACCCCTTGCCAATCCAATTGAACTTGACGAGCAAAAACTGAAGTACATTCTCAGTATGCTGTTGTTTACTTCTACTACTCTTACACATCAAGGCGAGATTTCTCTAAAAGTTAGCGTAGCTAGAGACCGTAAAGTGAAATTCGAAATTTCCGATACCGGAATTCAGTTAGATGATGCAACTCTTTCAAAAGTTTTCGAGCCATTCGTTTTAGCGCACAGCAACGAATTTAAGGCTACTAATATTACCGGACTAAGTTTAACATTGGTAAAGAGTTTTGTAAACTATATGGGCGGTGATGTTAGTGCCGCTAAGAATAATGAGAAAGGAAATTCATTCATTTTCACAATTAACGGAGATGTAATGCCGGATTTTGAATCAACCTTGTCCCAGCTGCCAAAACCAACAACAAAGAATAAAGTCCTTGTTATTGAAGACGATTATGCAACCTCTAAACTGTTGAGCAATTACCTAAACAAGTGGGGTTACGATCCAACTATAGTGAGTACCGAAGCTCAAGCATTCAGCATAATTGAGAAAGAACCTCTTCTCGCTGTAATTCTTGATATTGAGCTGCCTACTGCAAATGGTTTGGAAATGCTTAAGAAAATGCATGATCATCCAAAAACAAAAAATATTCCGGTTATTGTTTGCTCTGTTGAACCGGAACAGCAAAAAGCTTTTCTAATGGGCGCTGTTGAATATTTCATTAAACCGATTAATTACAATTATCTGGTTGAAGTTCTTACCAGTTATAAACTGAGAAAGAATTCAAACGTTCTCTGTGTTGATGATGATTTGCCTACTCTTAATTTGGTTAAGCAAGCAATTGAGCAAGCCGGTTTTAATGCAATCGCAATCAACATTTCCGCAGCTGTGATGGAAGTGATCAAAGATAAAGATATTGATCTGGCTATCGTTGATCTTGATATGCCTACGCCAAACGGATTTGAGCTGATCAAACTCATTAAATCGGAAAAACGTTTTGCCCGTCTCCCTATTATTATTTACACCGGTAAAGAAAATTATCAAGAGGATTTGAAATCGATCGAAGGCTTATTTGAGGATTTACTTGATAAACGTTCGACTAATATTGAAGACCTCGCCGATACTATTAACGCAATGATTAATCGCTATGAAACTCCTCCTCCGGCTGCCGATGTGATCAAAAACGAAGGCGGGATGAAGATTCTTTTAGCAGAAGATTATAAACACTCTCAAATCATTGTAACTCGTCTCTTAAAGAAAAACGGATTTGAAAATATTGTTGTTGTAGAAAACGGTGAAGATGCATTCAAAATGGCACGCGACCAGAAATTTGATCTTATTCTTATGGATATGCAAATGCCTATTATGAATGGCTTTGAAGCGACGGAAAAAATCCGCGAATTACCTAATTATAAAGAAACTCCGGTAATTGCTCTTACCGCGTTTGCTATGAAAGGTGATCGCGAAAAATGTATAGAAGCCGGCGCTACAGATTACATTCCCAAACCGATAGACAGCAAAGAGTTTATCGACAAAGTGAAATACTACACAAATACTCTTAGTTAAAAAAAATCCCTCTTCAGAGGGATTTTTTTTATCTACTTTTCATCAAGCATCCAGAATCCATTATCATCTTTATCCCAAATTTTTCTTTAGAAAAATTTGCCCTTCAGGCCGCAAGCGGTAAAATGAAAGGAATCAATAAGTTTACTAGAACATAGATTTAGTGTTTAAACATTTTTCTTACACCGCTTGCGGGGCTAACCACACTTGTAAAACTTTTATAACTAAAGTTTTACAAGCGGCCTCCGGCAAATAAATCATTTCTAATGATTTATTTGGGTTTAGTATATTTGCAACAAATTTTTCGGAGATTTTGTGAACGAAGTACGCGTACGTTTTGCACCTAGTCCAACTGGCTACCTCCATGTAGGAGGTTTACGCACCGCATTGTATAATTATCTATTTGCCCGAAGGAACAATGGAAAATTCATTTTAAGAATTGAAGACACTGACCGCAACCGTTATGTTGAAGGAGCTGTTGATAATTTAATCACTTCGTTAAAATGGTGCGGATTAGATTACGATGAAGGTCCGGATAAAGCCGGAGACTTTGGTCCTTATATGCAATCTCAAAGATTGGATTTGTACAAAAAGTATGCTCTGGATTTAATTGAGAAGGGACACGCTTACTATTGCTTCTGCACACCGGAACGTTTGCAAGTCCTTAAAGAAGAACAAGCTGCACAAAAATTGCCTCAAGCCAAATATGATAAACATTGCCTTTCACTTTCCAAGAACGAAGTTGAAGAAAAACTTGCCAGCGGAATTGCGCATGTAGTACGCTTAAATGTTATCCCGAACCAGAAAATTATTTTTAACGATATAATACGAAACAGAGTAGAATTTGACAGCAGCAACGTTGATGATCAAGTGTTGATTAAAGGTGACGGCTATCCAACTTACCACATGGCAAATGTAGTTGATGATCACTTAATGCAGATTAGTCATGTAATACGAGGTGAAGAATGGCTATCCTCAACTCCAAAACATGTTCTGCTGTACGATTTCTTCGGTTGGGAAAAACCAATTTTCGCTCATCTCCCTCTTCTGCTAAATCCGGATCGCTCAAAACTTAGCAAACGTCAAGGCGATGTAGCGGTTGAGGATTACAGAGCTAAAGGATTTTTGAAAGAAGCGCTTGTGAACTTTGTCGCTCTACTTGGATGGAATGCCGGCGACGACAAAGAATTTTATTATATGAACGAGTTGATAGAAAGTTTTTCGCTTGAAAGAGTAAACAACTCCGGTGCTGTTTTCGATTTAGAAAAACTGAATTGGATAAACGCCGAACATCTACGAAAGAAATCTGATTCCGATCTTTTAATACTTCTCAAAGAGGAAATTCTCAATTCTCAATTCTCAATTTTCAATTACTCGGACGATTATCTTTTACAAGTTCTGCAAGCTATGAAAGAACGTGTAAGTTTTGTAAAAGAATATTTAAGTAAATCTCCATACTTCTTTGTAGCTCCAAAGGAATATGAAGAAGCCTCAAGATTGAAGAACTGGAAACCGGAAACTCCGGAACAATTGACAGTATTAAAAAATAAATTCGCTGAATTATCAAATCCGGCAAAAGAAGATTACGAAACGGCATTAAAGCAAACTGCTGCGGAATTAAATGTAAGTCCCGGGAAGCTAATTCATCCCTTGCGTCTAGCTCTTTCGGGTATAAGTACTGGTCCGGGAATGTATGATCTTCTTTTCATACTTGGGAAAGAAGAAGTTCTTAAAAGAATAGAGACAGCTCTGGAAAAAATTTCTTTTTAGTGCAAGCGGAACTAAAAACCATTTCTACTGGTTGAGCTTCATAAAGACTATGAAGCTGTATACACTTTACCGAAAACAAGAACTCCCAATTTCGCTAGATGCAACTTGGGATTTTTTTTCATCGCCGCTAAATCTTAAGAAGATGACCCCTCCAGAAATGGATTTCGAAATCACTTCAGATTATAAAAACGAAAAAATGTTTGCCGGAATGATTATCGAGTATATAGTAAGGCCGGTGCTTGGTTTTCCAATGCGCTGGGTTACAGAGATTACTCATGTTAAAGAAAAAGAATACTTTGTTGATGAACAGCGCTTCGGTCCTTATGCACTTTGGCATCATAAGCACGCATTTAGAATTGAGAATGATAAAGTGATAATGGAAGACTTGGTAAACTACGCTTTGCCATTTGGTTTCTTAGGCAGAATAGCACATCGGTTGTTTGTGAAGAATAGAGTTGAAGAGATTTTTAATTACCGTACAATGGCACTAAACAAAATGATTAAGGAAGGAATGCTGGCACAATAGTTAATTATGCCAGCGTATTAATTATTTCCCTTTTGACCAGCTGTCTTTCAGCGTTACCGTTCTATTGAAAACCAGTTTCTCTGTTGTTGTATATTTTGTATCAACACAGAAATAGCCCATACGTTCAAACTGAAATTTATCAAGCGGTTTTGAATCTTTGATAAATGGCTCAATCTTAGCATTGTCGATAATTTCCAGAGAGTTAGGATTAATTTTCCCGAGCCAATCATCTTCTGTTCCCGGATTTTCAACAGTAAAGAGTCTGTCGTATAATCTCACTTCAGCATCAACGGCATGCTTAGCAGAAACCCAATGAATAACACCCTTAACTTTCTTTGTACTTGTTCCGCTTCCGCTCTTGGTATCTTTATCATAAGTGCAGCGAAGTTCAACAACTTTACCAGAATCATCTTTAATCACTTCCTCACATTTAATGATGTATGCATAACGCAATCTTACTTCTCCACCCGTAACAAGGCGATGAAATCCTTTTGGCGGATTTTCCATAAAATCATTTTCATCAATGTAAATTTCACTAGAGAAAGGAACTGTACGAGTGCCAGCTTCCGGTTTTTCCGGATTATTTACAGCATCTAAATTCTCTTCACCATCGTAATTCGTAATTACTACTTTGAGCGGTTTCAAAACTGCCATAACACGTTGAGCATTTTTGTTTAAATCATCTCTTATAGCAAATTCCAACAAAGAAATGTCTGTAAGCGCATCACGTTTAGCAACGCCAATTATCTCTGCAAAATTTCTGATTGCTTCTGGCGTGTAACCTCTTCTTCTGTAACCAGAAATTGTAGGCATTCGTGGATCGTCCCAATCATCAACATATTTTTCTTTTACTAGCTGAAGTAGTTTGCGTTTGCTCATTACGGTATAACTTAAATTCAGTCTAGCAAATTCTATCTGCTGAGGATGATGAATACCGAGAGAATCCAAAAACCAATCGTAAAGCGGTCTATGGTTTTCAAACTCAAGTGTACAAATTGAATGTGTAATACCTTCCAGCGAATCTTCGTTTCCGTGTGCCCAATCATAAGTTGGATAAATACACCAGTTATTTCCTTGCCTATGATGCTCAGCGTGAACAACACGGTACATTATCGGGTCGCGCATGTTAAAGTTTGGAGAAGCCATATCAATTTTTGCGCGTAAAGTTTTCGTTCCATTCTCAAACTCACCTTTGCGCATACGCTCGAACAAATCCAAATTTTCTTCAACAGTTCTATTTCTGTAAGGACTGTCCTTTCCCGGTTCTGTTAACGTTCCGCGAGTCGCGCGGATTTCATCTCCGTTCAAATCGCAAACGTAGGCCTTTCCCATTTTTATTAACTCCACGGCCCAGTTGTACATTTGCTCAAAATAATCGGATGCATATAGAATTCGATCTTCAAAATCGCCACCGAGCCATTTCACATCTGCTACAATTGAATCAACATATTCTTGTTCTTCTTTTTCCGGATTTGTGTCATCAAACCTAAGATTGAATTTGCCGTTGTAATCTCTAGCTATGCCATAGTTCAAGCAAATAGATTTAGCGTGTCCAATATGAAGATAACCGTTTGGTTCCGGCGGAAAACGAGTATGAACCTTCCCGCCCCACTTTCCGGTTTTGGTATCTTCATCAATTATTTCGTAGATAAAATTTTTCGGCTTCCGTTCTACCGGATTTTCGTTTGTGTCTTTTGTCTCTTCCATGATTTCCAGGTGATTTTTAATTACTGTGGCAAAAATAAGAAAACGCGGCTTAAATAAGCAGTGGCACTTTGGCTCAGTGTTTTTATTTTAGGATTTATTGCATGAGCCATTGGTGCATGAAAGGCAGAACAAGAAAGGCTACATTAGCAGCCTTTCTTGTTTATCAAAATGACTATTTAAGCAGAAGCATTTTTTTAGTATCCGAGTAAGCCCCGGCTTTAATCTGATAGAAATACATGCCGCTTCCAAGATTATAATACTTAGAATTCATCTTAATGGAATACAAACCCCGGTTTTGGAAATCATTGACCAATACTGCTACTTCTCGTCCAAGAACATCGTAAACCTTTAACGTTATGTACTCGGCAGTAGCAAGTTGATAATTGATAGTTGTAGTTGGATTAAACGGATTCGGGTAGTTCTGAGATAAATTGGGAATAGTAGGTAGACTAGCAGATTTTTGAACATCTGTTAAATCAAGAAATCTGTTTAGATAAATTTTGTATTCAGAACTAGATTTACCAGCCCATACTATCCCACAATCATAGGAACCTTGAGTAATTATTGGTACTAATCTTGGTTTTGGTTCATGCATAGCCCAAACTGGCGGGTGAGAAGATGCATAGGTTGGTATTGAAAACTGAGATGTTCCAGATATGTCTTGATCAAATTTAAAAACAATTTTATTTGTCTCATTAGTAGGTTCGCCTGGTTGGATTTCCTCTTCGAAATAAGCCAAGTTGAATTCACCTTCATTCGAAAGATCAATCCATTGCTCATTTTTGCTCAACTCACTAGAAACATCAAAGACCGGGCTGAAATTCTTACCATCATCCAGACTTACAACTCCTCTAATGTCTAAACTGGCACCTGTATGTTCAACAAATAGTAGGTAGACTTTACTCTGTATGATAGCAATATCGATTTCGCTTTTAATTGGAGCGTTTGGAATTATTTCTTGTGGAAGTGAGTTTGTAAATCCACCTTCAGTATTTACAGTACCAAGAGAATAATGTACTTCACGATTAGAAATAGGTTCACTCCTACCGACATAAAAGCACATTGCAATTTTATTTTGATAAATGCTTATTTGGGGATTATTACCCCACTCCATAATATTATATGAATGACCGAGCTTAATCATATCGTTAGTTGGAGAAATAATCTGCATGTGTAGGTATTCACTTAAAGTCCCACGATCGTAGAGCAGATAGAAATTTTGATTGTAACTGCAGTACTCAACATCCCATGTCATTAAGGAATAAGGAAACCGGAAATAATTATTTGAATACGTTTGGGTTATATTGAAAATTTTTAGTGTATCAGCAGTTTGATAAAAGGAAAAAATCGCATTGTGAGTACTAACAAGCTTTACATTTTTAATGATCTCACGGTCTTCTTGAACAAAGGGTAATGGAACCCACGTTGCCCCTCTGTCACTCGAAACGAGGTAAGTTATTGTTGTCCAAGTTGTAGTGTTATCTATTATCGCAATGTATAACTTGCCGTCATATGCTTGTATACAGTCAAACTTTCCAGTGTTAGTATAATCATCAACAACAATATCATCACCCCATAACAACGACCCAGTTTTAGAAACTGGACTTTGACAGTATATAGTTGTGGTAATAAGAAAAGTCAAAAATAAAAATATTCTATTGCGCATAGTCGCCTCATATTACTTAGTTAGCACAAATTTCTTTGTTAATATATTGTTGCCGGAAGTCAACATATAAAAGTAAACTCCACTAGATAATGAAGAATTGATAATGGAGAATTGATAATTGTAAGCACCAGCTTGTTTATACTCGTTAACTAAAGTGGAAACTTCTCTTCCAACAACATCGTAAACCTTTAACGTAACGTATCCGGCAGTAGGAATTGAATAGCTAATCGTCGTACTAGGATTGAATGGATTGGGATAATTTTGTTCAAGTGAATATTTACCCGGTATGGATTTTACTTCATCAACATCAGTTACTAATTCGTTAAGTGGCCGTTTCCATACACCATATTGGTTTGTACCGGCATATAAGTAGTTATCAACTACTTCAATAGAATATACTTCATATGGCAGACCTTCGTTTTTTAATACCCAATTTGCACCGCCATCTTTGCTGGAATAAACATTGGCCGCAGCCGCAGCATATATATTGTTGTTGTTATCAAATGCAAGCGCAAAAATATTTAGGGAAGTCATCCCATTTTTAATTTGAGCCCATGTTGTTCCATCGTCTAATGAGACATAAACACCCTCTCCCCAAGTGCCGGCAAATATTTTATTATTGTTGGCTTTAACTGTTATAATATTCTTACCTGCTAAACCGGCTGCCAACCAGCTAGTTCCGCTGTTTACCGAAATGAAAACTCCACCGGTAGTCGCAGCAAATAAATTGTTTCCTACTAAAGTCAGCATATTGATATTTTTATTTGTCAAACCGTTGTTAACTTCATTCCATGTTGTTCCGTTATCTATTGTTGAATAGACACCGGAATTGTCCGTACCCACAAAGATTTTTGTACCGTTTACTGCAACAGAATAAATTTTTTGATTTGTCAAACTTGTGCTCAATCTAGTCCATGTAGCACAATTATCCGTCGTCTTATATAAACCCCAGCCATTAGTTGCTGCATATATTTCGTTATTATTATTTACTAACTGAACGACGTAGGCTATTGACGGATAACTTGAGTTCCAGTTAACTCCACCATTATTTGTATAGTGAACTCCTCCTGAGTAATAAGCACCGGCAAACAAATTCGATCCTGATCTAACTAAAGTTTTTATTGTTGAATTAGTTATACCGCCATTTGATTGATTCCATTGATCGCCATTGTTCACCGATTTGTAAATTCCTCTGCCGGTAACAGCAACAAACAAATTATTACCAACACCTACAAAATTATTTGAGTAGTTTGTCGTAATCCCATTATTTGCTGCACTCCAAGAAGTACCTTGGTTAGTAGATTTATATATACCGGCATCGGTGCTTACAAATAAATTAGTACCAAAAGAAAAAATTCTTCTTACAGATGATGTACTTAATCCACCATTTTTACTCCATGTTAGACCATTATCTATTGATTGATAAACTCCATCAAAGTAAGAAGCAACGAAAAGAGATGTTCCATTTATGGCAAAAGAACGTATGCCATTCTTATTTGTAATGCCGGTATTTGCTTCTTGCCATGTTGAACCTTTATCGGTTGAAGAAAAAACTCCCCCGGTATTGGTCCCAATAAATAATTTATTCGATGTAGCAAAAAGAGTTAAAATAACTTTATCGGAAATTCCGCTAGATGAAATTGTCCATGTAAGTCCTTCATCATTTGAACGAGCAACACCTACTCCAACTATAGTAGCATACAAGTAGGTTCCATCATATCCTAAACCTCTAACATCACCTTGATTATTGACGGGTGTAATTTTTTGCCACGAATCTCCGTTATTTGATGAGATTAAAATATCAGTATATGTACTTACAACAATTTTTGTCCCGATATTGCAAAAACTATTCACATTAGATTTATATGTTAAACCAGTATTACATTTTTCCCAGCTAGTTCCGGAATCTGTTGATCTATAAATCCCACCATAGCTCGAAGAACCGGCAAAGATTGTTGTTCCATTTACATTAAATGATTCAATTGTTACCTCATTCGGTCCGGATGTAGAGACCCATTGTGCTGTTAAATTTGGAGATAATAATGCAAGCATTGATAATAGTAGTATTACTTTTTTCATAACATCCTCGTTTATGTTTTAATGAAATTCTTTATCATATTTTCTAATAAAGAAAGGTTTTCTTTATTAATAAAGTTATTAGCTCCTTGGTTTAGAGCTTCTTCCCTATATTCTTCTTCAGGTAATTGTGTTACAATAATGATTTTAACATCAGTGGAAAGCTTTCTGATTTCTCTAGTAGTCGTAAACCCATCCATCTCCTTCATCATAATATCCATTAATATTATATCAGGATGGTAGTATTGAAAATTATGAAGGGCGTTTTCACCATTTTCAAATTCATAAATTTCAAATGAAAAACATAGCTGGTCCAAATGCTTTTTAATGAGTTTTCTAATTCTTTGGTTGTCATCAACAATAAAAATCTTCAAAGCATACCCGCTTGAATTCCGAAAAGAAATTATTCCGTGTGCAACTTGAAATAAATAGAGAGTTATACTCTATTTTACTAAGTAGATGTACTTAGATAATTTAGAAGAAGATTAAGAGTAGGATCATGAGAAGAGTACTTACGTAAATGAATGCATGTTATTTTTGAATACTAGAACTAAAGCATGGCTTTATGTTCTATAGCAAACAATAAAAGTTTGTTATGGCCACATAGCTCTATCTTGTGACAGATATTCATTCTATGGTTCTGAACAGTTCTATGGCTGATAAAAAGCTCTTCTGCTATTTGAGTACTTGTTTTATTCTGAGCTAAAAGCTTCAAAATGGCTCTTTCAGTTTGGGTAAGTTTATCAATCTTTTCAATAATTTCGTTCTTGCTCGATTTGTTTTTACGATTACTTATGAGAAAACTTGTTAGCTCATTACTGACGTAAAAGCCACCACATAAAACAATTCTAATGCAATCAATAATTTCTGTAGTTGTTGATTCTTTAAGTAGGTAACCCTTAACTTCATTTTCAAGCGCCTCTTCTAGATATTCTTCTTCGCTGTACATGGTAAGAATTATTGGTATCGTCGTAAGCTTTTCTGTATGAATGATCTTGCATATTTCAATACCGGAAAGTCCGGGCATAGAGATATCCAGTACAGCAACTTGCGGAGCTTTAGTACGAATGATTTGAAGGGCATCAATGCCATTACCGGCAAAGTAAGCGATTTTGTAGTTTTTTTCAGTCTGGATTATTTTAGTCAACCCCTCACGGAATATCGGGTGGTCATCTGCAAGTAAGATGTTTACTGTTTCTTTCATTTAACCAATTTTTATTGTTATAGAAATTTTAGTGCCTTTATCTTTGGATGAATCAATTTCAATTTTTCCATTCAGCATTCGAACTCTTTCGCGAATGCTTTTTAATCCAAGTCCTTCTGTAAATTTATTTGCTCTATCAACATTATTTATATCGAAGCCTATTCCGTCGTCCTCAACATCTAACCTTACAACATCATTTTCATAAGTTAGACAGATAAGCGCTTTAGTTGCTTGAGAATGTTTTACAATATTATTTAATGATTCTTGAATTATGCGATAGATATTAATCTCGGCCTCTTTTGGAATTACACCAGCTAAATCAAAAAGTTCTGTGACAATTTCTATACTGCTGATATTTCTAATTTTGTTAACCATTGCATTAATAGCCTTCAATAAACCTAATCGCTCCAACTGATGAGGATGCAAATCCGATGAAATTGATTTTACTTCAGAAATCGACTCCTTAATTAGTCCTGAAATATCCTCAAGTTCGCTAATATCCTTAACGGATGCCGCTTTATACATATCAATTTGGTTTTTGATCACTAGAAGATTCTGACCTAAACTATCGTGTAATTCTTGCGAAAGCCTTTTTCGTTCTTCTTCTTGTGATTCAATCAATAATTTCGAAAAGAGATTTTGCCTTTGCCTCTCCTCTTTCAATCTTTTTATTTTTGTAGTTACTAACAAGTAAATACCAAAAGCTATAAGTAAGACAAAAATCAATCTGTAGTAATTGTTCTGCCAAAAAGGAGGCTTGACCGCAATATTTATTACTGCAGCTTGATAATTCCAGACAGCATCATTATTTGAGCCGATTACTTTTAGTTTATAATTGCCCGCTGGTAGATTTGCAAAGGTGATTTCATTTTTATTCCCTAATACTACCCACTTACCGTCCAATCCTTCTAAAATGTACTTGTACTCATTCTTTTCCGGGTAAATGTAGTTAAGTGCAGCAAAGCTAACGCTAATATTACGCTGGTCGTAATCCAGCAACAGTTCTTTTACTTTACTTACATCTGTGTTTAGTTTGTAATCTTCACCGGCAATTTTAATCGAAGTGAAAAATATTGGAGGTGTAAGCTTGTTGCTATACAAATCATTCGGATGAAAAGTTAAATAGCCGGAGTTTCCGCCAAAATAAATATTTCCAACCTTGTCTGTCGTTGCTTCGCCAAAGTAAAAATCATAACCGCCCACTTCTTCAGTCATCGAGAATAATTTGGCTTGATTAGTCCTAGGATTATATGAACCAATAGAAGATTTATGAGTAGAGAACCAGAAGTTTCCATCGTTATCCATTGTCATTGTAAATGAGCCATACTTACGCTCATTAATCTTCACATTACTTAAGTAATTCCCTTTTTCATCAATGCTCACTTTAGTTATGCCAGAAAAATGACTGAACCAAATGTTATTCTGCTTATCAACAAGTAAACTTGTAGGAATATTAATCGAACTAGATGGATTCTTTTTATCTGAATAAATCATCTCATATTTATTGTTTTTAAAATCAAAGCGCTGTAAACCTTTGGTTGTTGCTAACCAAACTGATCCGCTGGAATCACAAGCTAATTGATCAATGAAATCGCTTGCCACACCTTCTTTTGAAGAAATGAAACGAACAAATCTGATTCGTTCTTTCATTTTTTCAGTTGACCTAATAAGATTTAACCCGCCATTCCAAGTTGAGACCCAAATATTTCCTTCTTTATCAGAAACAAAATCGCGAATGAAATTACTGCTTATACTATGCTCATCATTCACTTCATTATAAAAATTTGAAAAGTATAATTTATTTCCCGGCTTAAAATCTTTTGGCAATATGAATCTGCTAATACCTCCACCCCATGTGCCGATCCACCAAATATCACCATCGGAAAATATTTTGATCACTTCTTCATTTTTGTGGTGGGGAAATGATTTAGGTAAATCATAATGATAGAAGCGATTCTCCCCTTTGCTTTTCACATTGATACCTTTTGAAGACGCAATCCAAAGGTTTCCATACTTATCAGTAAAACACTGGCTAATTCTGTTGCTTGATAAGCTATTGGACCGGGATGGATCTTGAGAAACCTTGGTAAACCGGGTTTTATTTGTATTTAATTTACAAATGCCGCCGGCAGTTGCTACCCACAAAATATTTTGATTATCCAACAGAATATTATACACTGAATTATTGGAGAGTGAATACTGATCTTGAGGATTATTGCTAAGCCGTTTAAGTTTGTTTTTCCTAACATTTAATTTCGCCATACCATCTAGCGTACCGACCCATAAAATTGAATCGCCTTGCGAACATAATGCTGTAACACGATCACTTGGCAAGGAGCTATCATTGTCAGCTTTATTCTGCCACTTGCGGTACGAATAGTTACTTGTATTAATTCTTATTAATCCTTCTCCCCCGGTTGCAACAAAAATTTCGTCAGTATTTGGATTTGAATAGAAGGCGTTAATCTGCTGGTATTTGGGTATAATTTGTGTCAAATCATTTTCTAAATATTGTTTGCGTTTCGTATCAAACCGGTAGACACCTCTGCTCAGCATGCCTAACCAGAGGACACCATTCTTATCCAAATAAATTGTACTTACTCTGTTAGAAACCGTTTTATTTTTATCTTGATCCGGGATTTGATATTTACTGATCAATTCCAAATTGAAGTTTGTGTTCAAAATCCCGGAATCAGTCGAAAACCAATAGGTATTATCAGTGCTGCTTTTTATTATGCTAGTTAACCCCACACCTCTTATAGCGGAATTGTTTTTACTTAGATTAGTGAAAATACCTTTTCCATAATCATAACAATATAATTGTCCGCTAAAACTTATGAAGAACAACTTGTCGGTTGAATGTTGGTATATCTGGTAAAATATATTTTCCTCTAAACCAAATTCATTTTTGTTATCTAAATTGAATATTGAAAATCTCGCCCCATCATATCTACAAATGCCGTCATCGGTGGTAAACCATAGAAATCCATACGAGTCTTTAAATGAATAATTAAGGACATTTGAAGGGAGCCCGTTACGGACAGTAAGATGAGAAAACTTAGTTTGAGAAATTACTATCTCATCGAAGAATGATACAAGAGCAATAACCAGAAGTATGTTCTTGCCGATTAATCTATATAATCTGAAGGAATGAATAAATTACACTCAATGATGTTTATTAATATTTCTAAGAGGTCAGTCTTTGGCTTCTTAGCCTTTATTATTCAAAGATTATTTCAATAAAACCATTTTTTTAGTTTCGGAAAATACACCGGCGCGAATACGATAGAAATACATGCCGCTTACAAGATTATAATACTTAGAATTCATCTCAATGGAATACAAACCCGGGTTTTGGTAATCATTAACCAACACTACAACTTCTCTTCCAAGCATATCATATACTTTTATGGATACTTGGCTAGCAGTAGGCAAATGATAATTAATAGTTGTACTTGGATTAAAAGGATTGGGATAATTCTGATACAAAGCGAATTCGGTCGGCAGAAATCCAAGCTCTTCTGCATCAGTTGGCTGTAGTTTTATTTCTAATACGTTGCTTTCATCCGAAGTTGTATTGCTGTTGAAGGCTTTCAATCTGAAACGATAATTTCTGTTATAAATAAAATTATAGACATTAAATGAAGTCAAGTTCTTGTTAAGTTTAATTACTTCCTTATACGTTGAGCTTGTATCATGTTTAGCTTCTAAAACAAATCCTTCTTCAACTTCCGAGTTATCTTCCCAGTTTAGTTGTATTGTATTATATGCAATCAGTTTATAAGCAAGATTTGTCGGCGGTTTAATTACGCTATTAACAACTATTGGCGGTTGTGCAGAAAGATCAGATAATCCGGATTCATTGTAAGATGCAATTCGGTAAGAATAAGTGAATCCTTCGGCTGTTGTTTTATCAACAAATTCAAGTTGTTCTGCCGGAACAATTCCAATTATATCTTCATCAAGAAGAGTGTATGCAGCAGAAACTTTTCCTACTTTAGTTAAGGTCCGGTAAATAATAAATCCTTTTACATTTCCCGACCTATCCACCCACGAAACTTTTATGTTGCCACCGGTTATATGTTCAATCTTAACTGCTTCCGGCGGCTTTAGATTCGGAGCTACTATAACTGGTGCTTTTACCGTAACACTTTTCGTTAGTATATTACTACCAGCCTGGTAGTCATCGAAATATTGCATCTCAAGATTTTTAGTTTTATTAAGTGACTTACTTCCATTTTCAACTAAATAGTAAAGTCCATTTCTTACAGCTTTTTGAACTTCCGTTGGAGCGGAATAATTTGCAGTCATTTTATATTTAGCTTGATCTACTAAAAATGAAGTTGTTATAGCTGTAGCGGCAACTGAGCCAATTAAATCTTCGCCACTTACATAATTATTGCTTACAACCACTTCGAATGTACCTTTGCCTCGCAAGTTTACATCGTCGGAAATACTTAGTCCGCTGGCAATTTTTATTGGAGAAGTTCCAATTGTATAATCAAGTTCATTTCCGGTGTTGTCGCTAATAACCGGTGAAGAATTGACCGAGGTGAAGGTTATTGGACGGGTAAGAACATTACTGGAATCATCGTCAACAACAACCAAAGACATTATGCAAGCAACATCGCCATTTAATTTGTGAGGTTCTCCAATGTATTGAAACTTGACACTACTTGCATAGGATTCTGCGTTTGAAGGTAAGGTTCCATCAGGAATAGCAAATCTCACTTGCAATCCCCCATTTTCTATGCTACCCGAAGACCAACTGGTTGTTAACTTATATCTTTGCTTTATAGAATCGGCATCATTCTCCGCATGAATTCGGACAATCAGCTCGCGAATAGCCGGATCATTATATCTGCTCCTCAAACTGATAGAAAGATTTGAAAGAACTAGTACTGGTTCAGCCCCTTCAGTAAAGTTCAACGGAGTATTCCAATCTGCAGAAGAAATTATCCGCTGCGGAATAGGTTCTATAGTTACCTCAGTTTGAGCTTGAACAACTACTATATTTGATTTACTAAATTTTACTCTAATTAAACACTTTTTCTCTTTTGTTGTAATTGATGGAACAATCCAATTCATATAGTTAAATTTGTAACCATAGCCTCCGAAAACAAAGTACCCGATTGGATTCCAGTTATTTCCGCTATCAATTGAAAACTCCAAGTCATACCGTGTTCCTTCACCTAAGTTTAGATATAATACATTCCAATCAATCCGAACAGATTGTTCTGAAGTTAATCGAGTCCCCGCCGCCGGAGATATTAATTGTAAAACCGGAGACATAATTGCTAAGTTAAATTCTGTTTGGGTTCCAACGCTAGGGTTATTAGCATCCTCTATTCTGACGCCTACATTGTTTGCCGGTGTGTTGGGTATTATCCAATTACAATATCCGGAATCATTGTATTGATTTGTTACTGTTGCAATTGTTATCCAGCTTACACCTTGGTTTAGTGAGTATTTAACTCGAACATTTTGAACATTATCACTATCCCACGAAATTGCAACGGTATCATTTATTGTAAACTTACTTTCATTTAATCGGAGAGATAGGGAGTAATTTTTAATTGAAAAAGAAGCTCGATCTGAAGTAGAGGGATTATCCAGATCGGTTATTCGAATACTGCAAACGTTACTACTTTTAACATTTGGAACAGTCCAATCAATACTTCCAGTGAAACTCGGGAACGTAGCAGAATTTATTTGAGCTATTTCATGCCAGTTTAGATCAGCAGCTTGAGTTGTATTATACTCAATTTTTACTTTTGCAACATTCAGACTAGTCCATTTGATTCTATGCGTTGTTCCACTTTCCCAAACTTCATGAACCTTTGTCGGTTCTTCAATAACTATTTCTCTGCTGAAATAAACACCTATCCCAAAGACACAAGAAAAATAAGTTGGCATATTAGCATCGGAAATTTTTATCTCAGCTGTATTTACACCGATCAATGATTTTGGAACTTGCCAAGTATATTTACCTGTGGATGCCGGGTGATTATCTACAATAAGGTAAGTTGAGTTTTGATATTTTAGTTCAATTTTTACGTTCTTCACTTCTGGATCAACCAAAGTCCACTTAATGTCAAAAGGTTTTTCTGCAATTATGAACCTGCTATTGTCAAGATAGTTTGGTGAAGTAATCTCAAAAGGATGCGGTTTTACTTGAACCTCTTCTGCGTCAAAATAATTTGTATGGTATTGGCCATCCCAAATATCAACTACTGCACTACCTTGAACGCACTCGATTATAGGGATAAGAAAATTTACTTCACCATTTACAATTGTTGCCCCTCTACCTGTTGGTGGGGTAAAGCAATTTAACACTGAGGGCAAAAAATAGGAAATTCCTAATAGCTCAGGTGCAATCTTTGCTTTAACTAGTATTTGATTAGGGCCGTCGTCAGGATAATATTCACTATCAGAAAATCTATACCCCGGTGAATATATTTCATTTCCTGTTGGGTATATGATGTCAATTTTCCTTTCAGTAATCGCAAATGTATTATCGCTTAAATCGGAATTTTGTGAGTTTGCGGCATCAGTAACTCTAATTTTAAAATTAGTCGAATAAATTCTTGGAGCTTTCCAAGCATATTGTTTAATACCTAAAGGTGTTGTAGATGTAACATCGTAATTAGAAACTATACTATTCCAACTATTTCCATTATCTGTAGTGTAATCGAGATTTATCCGCGCAATATTGTCAGCAGTATTAAATACAATATAAATTTGATCTTTGGCTTGAAAAGACTCTCCACCATTAGGCTGTGTAAGAGCAATAGGTTGCTTATAAACTTCAAAATTTCCATCGCATTCATCAGTCATGTTTGCCAAATAGCGATCTTTAATCCTAACTTTATAATTAACAGAAGGATTTCCGTAAGGAGTCCAATTAACGGATCCAGATTCAATCATAGTAAGAATCGTTCCATCCTGTGTATATCCAGCTAATTGCCAAGTCTGCCCATTGTCAGAAGAAACTTCAATAGCTTTTCCCGATTTGTTATTATCACTATCGGACCACATAATTTTAGTTTGGACGCCCCATGCTAATCTCTCCCCGCCATTTGGCGATACAATTTTTAGCGAAGCTATTCGGACACTACTTTCTGCATAATTTGAAGGAGCATCCACATCGGAAATTTTGATTCTATAACTACCTAATACATCAGATGTTAACCAATTATAAGCACCTAAACCGGCATCAACGTTATTGGCAAGTTCATTCCAAGTACCATTCCAAAATTCGATTTTGACTTTTGAGACTCCCTCTGAATGCCAAGTGATATTGTAGTACTTTTCAGCCTGTAAAACATCACCATTGTTAGGACTAAGTAAGGTCAACGAAGATATGGAAATCGTGAAAGCACTATTACTACTTGTATTAACATCCGCATTATCAACAGCAGTAATTTTGATTAAGGCTTGAGTAGTTACATCATTTGGAATTATCCATAAATAACTTGAAGGAGAAGATGATGTTGAAATATTATCTGTAACAAGTTTCCAACTTGAACCATTATTAACAGAATATTCAATCTTGACGTTAGTAACATTGTTGCTTACCCATGTTATGTTTTTAGAAGATCCGACTTTCCAATTCTCTCCGCCGTTTGGGGATAAAAGTGTAATTGTTGATTTATGAATATTGAAAACACCGTTGCTTCTGTCATTAAGATTTGCATCTTCAGAATCAGTAATTCTAACCAGAGCGTAAGTTGTAACCGCATCCGGCAAAACCCATACATAGCTTAGCGATGCAGCGGGGATATTTTCAGCAATTAGATTCCAAGAAGAACCGTTATCAGTTGAAAATTCTATTTTAACATTCGTTACATTTGCACTAGTCCAGTTTATGTTTTGAGAACTGCCCACCCTCCAACTTTCACCTCCATTTGGTGATGTTAAAGCTAATGTCGGCAAGTATATAGAAAACGTTGTATTGCTTTGGTCTATCAAACTATTATTTGATTCGTCTGAAATTCTGACCAAGGCTTGAGTAGTAACTTCATTTGAAACAACCCATGAAAAACTTGACGGATTAGAAAGTACATTTGCAGCAATTAGTTTCCATGTAGTGCCATTATTAATCGAGTATTCAAGTTTAATACTAGTAACGTTTGAACTTGTCCAAGTAATATTTTGCAAACTGCCTACTTTCCAGTTTTCTCCGCCGTTTGGAGATATCAAAGTAAGGGAAGGAATAATAACACTAAATGGAGAATCACTCCGATCAATCAGTGTAGGAAAATCTATGTCTTGAATAATTATTTTACAATTAGTAGAACTTAAATTCGGTACATTCCATTCGTATGTACTAAGCGAAGCATCAATGTTAGAAGCAATTGTTCGTGCACTAATTCCATCCGTTGTATAAGAAATATCAATTTTCCCTACATTAGTGCTTGTCCATGTAATATTGTATTTGCTTCCTACTTTAATTTGTTCTCCTCCATTCGGGGTAAGTACTTGCAAGGAAGATTGGAATAAAGTAAAACTAGCATTACTTACAGAGTAATTGGATGCATCATTAAGATCAGCAACTCTAATCAAACAAGCGTTTGAGCTCAGATTAGGAGTAGTCCAATTTAGGTTATATTTTGCATCTACTGGAGTTTCGATTGCCGAGACTAACTGCGTCCACGTAGTACCACCATCACTGCTAAAATTAATTTCTACTTTCTCAACATCGGTAGTTTCCCATTCAACTAAATAATTCGAAGTTGCACGGACATTTTCACCGCCAATAGGTGTTAGTAGGTTTATTTGCGGCTCTAATATTCTAAAAACTGCGTCGCTTCTATCTGTTACTAAATCATCTTCAGTATCGCTAACTCTAATTGCAACTTTACTAGATCTAAAATCCGGAACTACCCAATTAAAAGTACCGGTTGAGGCTTCTGTGTTTGAAGTGATTATAGTCCAACTTTCACCATCATCAATAGTATATTCAATTTTTACATTTAATATATTTTCACTTAACCATGTTATATTTTGCGATGAGCCAGCTTTCCATTTTTCTCCTCCATTTGGAGAAGTTAGAGTAAGTGTAGAAAGGAATATTGTAAACTGTGAATTACTAATATCAAATAGCGATGGTTCTCCTACTTCGGTAATTCTAACTTTACAATTAGTTGAAACAGTGTTAGGGACAGTCCACGCAAAATAGTTTGTCGTCCCGTTGATATTCGCCGTAGTATTTGCAATAATCTGAGTCCAATTAGTGCCACTATCAGTTGAATACTCAATACTTACATTCGTAATATTTGTACTTATCCAACTAATACTCTGATTAGAACCAACTTTCCAATTCTCGCCCCCATTAGGTGTAAGAACGCTGATAGATTTGTTGAATATCCTGAACACAGAATCACTTTGATCATTTATAGAATTATCCGAAATATCGGTTACCTTAACTAATGCTTGAGACGTGATAGAGTTTGGGACAACCCAACTGTAACTTCCTATATTGGCTGGTGTAGAATTAATTATTTCCACCCAGTTAATTCCATTATCAATTGAATAATCCAACTTTACATTAGTAACATCGTGACTTAACCAGCTAATATTCTGCGACGATCCAACTTTCCAACTTTCACCCCCGTTTGGTGAGTTGAGTGTAATTGATGGAAGGAATATTGAAAATGTAGCATCACTCTGATCAACAATCTTATTATCCGCAACATCAGAAATTCTTACTAATCCTTGATTGGTATTTATTATAGGAACTGTTCCGTTATAACTTCCCGAAACAGCTGGAGTATTTGCGATTATTTCCGACCAGGTTAATCCATTATCAGCTGAAAATTCAAGTTTAACATCAGTAACGTTGTTGCTCGCCCAAGTTATGTTTTGACTTGAACCACCCCTCCACATTTCTCCACCATTTGGAGATGTAAGTGTGATTGTGGGAGTATAGATTGCAAATCTTGCATCACTTTTATCAAAAATCGTATTATCTACTGCATCCGAAATACGAATTAAACAGATATTTGAATTGACTGATGGTAGCAAAGCAGAAAATGTGTTTGGTACTGCCGGTAAATTATTTGCTAGTTGAGTCCAAGTCACTCCGTCATCGTGTGAAATCTCAATTCTAACATTTGTAACAAAACTACTATTCCAGTTAATATCATAATCAGAACCCCCTTTCCAAACCTCCCCTCCATTTGGAGATGTTACTGTTATTGAAGGTTTGAAAATTGAAAAAATCGCATCACTTTGATCTGAAAGTTTGTCATCATCAAAATCTACAACCTTAACTAAGACTTGATTTGATTCTATATCTGGAATCGTCCAACTATAGTTCCCCGGCGTAGCAGTTATATTATTTGCTATTCCGGTCCAAGTAGTGCCGTTGTCAATTGAGTAGTACAAAGAAACATTGGCAATAATTGTACTAGTCCAACTTATATTTTGTATGGAACCGGACTTCCAATTCTCGCCACCATTTGGGGTTGTTAAATGAAGCGTTGGCTTCTCTATATGAAATGGTGCATTACTATCGTCTCTAATTAAATTATCAACCACATCACTTATTTTCACTACTGCTTGCAAAGTTGGTTCATCTGGTATTACCCACGGATATGCACCGGCCTCAGCTGGAGTTGAAGCAATTAGTGTTTTCCAAGTTGCTCTATCATCAATTGAATATTCAATTTTAACATTTGCAACATCACTACTAATCCAAGTAATATTTTGTGTAGTACCAACTCGCCATCTTTCCCCACCATTTGGTGAGCTAACAGAAATTGAAGGATTCACAATAATAAATGTGGCGTTGCTCTGGTCATTAAGAGCAGAATTAGATGCATCTGAAATTCTCAATAATGCTTGTGTAGACGAAATAGCAGATGGTACTGCCCATGTAAAGTGACCCGTAGCCGCTGGTGTTGATACCACTGCCGTATTCCAGTTAGCACCGTTATCCAAAGAATATTCGATCTTTAAATTTACTATACCGGAACTAGACCAAGTTATATTTTGGTTCGAGCCTGCTCTCCAAGTTTCACCTCCATTAGGTGTTAACAAGCTTAGAGAAGAATTCGAGTGTTTTAGGATTGTACCACCATCACCAACAGCCCAGCCAGTGTTTGCATCAATAAAATAGAAAGACCGAATTGCGCCAGTTACACCGGAAGGTTGTGTAGCCCAACTAGTTCCCCCATCTTTTGTGTTTTTTATTAAGCCGCTTCCACCTCCAACCCAAACGTTATTAGCATCTGCTGCGTAACAAGAATAAAACCATTCCCATAATTCACCGCTTGGTTGCTTCAACCAATTAACACCTCCATCTGTGGTTGAAATAATTGTACCATTTGGTGCGGCTGCCCAGCCTTTTTGCGAATCGCTAAAACTTACGGAATACAACCAATCGGTGGTGGGACTAGTTTGTGAAACCCAGCTATTACCGGCATCAGTAGTTTTTAGAATTGTAGATTTACTTGTAGCTAAATTTCCACCTACTGCCCAGCCAGTGTTTGAATCTGTGAACCAAACGCTCCAAAAAAAATCTGCAGCTGCTGCTCCGTTTGGTTTTGAAACCCAAGTTAATCCACCATCGGTGCTCTTTAAGATTTTTCCAGCTTCTCCAACAATATACGCCGTCATAATATCGGTATAAAAAATATCACTAAAATCTGTAGTGTAACCGGTTATTTGTTGGAACCATGTGTTGCCCCCATCTAACGTTACCGAAACAAAACCGCCGCTGCCAACAACAGCACCATTTGTAGAACTTGTAAAGAAAACGGAATTAATTTGATTTGCAGTACCGCTGGTCAATGCAGACCAGCTACTCCCGCCATTGATTGTTTTAAGAATTGTACCGCCCGCGCCTACAACCCAGCCGGTATTCGCATCTTCGAAATGAACATCATTTAATCCGGTAGTAACTCCGCTCGTTTGGGAGTTCCATTGTCCATACGACAATGTTACTAAACATAAAAGTAGAGCAATGAGAATTGTTCTCATATTTGTACCCTCTATTAATTCTTTATAAACTCCTTTCCGTCAACTCAGACTAAATACTTCATCTTTTTTGCATTTATGTTATACATAGAAGAAAGATTAACATCTATTCTTTTATAAACTACTTTGATAATTAATATGCTTTTTTTAATAGAATTTCACAACAGTGTATTTTGATATCGAATCAAAAAAACTCCAAAATTTGGAATTATTCTGAGTAGAAATTATAATTCAGCATCAGTAATTGAACCAAGTAAAATTGTTGTTTTGTTGATAAATCAACTATTTATCCAAACAGCGCATAAATAATAATCATTAATCGGGTTGTATAACTTGATGACGATCATAAAAACATTGGGTGGAAATACGTGAGGAATGACTTAGGTAAATAAGTATTACAAAGTATAATACCAGTTATTTCTTTAATACCTACAAACAAACTTCAATTGAAAATTGAAGACCGTTTACAGACTAAATACGTTTCTCAAACTTTGCAGATACAAAATAATCCTCTGCCTCATCCATCGAAGACAATATCTTTCTTTTTTCAGAATACTTTATACCATGAAAGTATCTCTTAATTGTAACCAAAAAACGGCCGTCAGATAATTTGTGAATTTTTATAGATCCGTTGGCTACTCTTATCCCCTTGACAAACTCAGCTTCCAATACCTTTTTCATTTTGACCACAAGATATCTAGATTTTCTTAAGTGATAAAAAGCTTATATGTACTAGGTTTGTCTGTGGAATATTTGGTGGAAACAACCTGCCCTCAACTATGGATGCAAACGTAATCATTTCAGAATTACTTTTCAATTGAATAGATTTCATTTTAAATGCAACAAAGATAAAAAGCCTTTTAGTGTATGTTTTCGGACTAAACATAAATAACTTTAACTGACAATCGGTGAGCCATTACTGAATTTCAAAATCAAGTAGTTCGGTGGAATTAGTTTCATATTTGAAGTTCAAGTTACACTGCTGTAATTTTAATGTTAACTAATCAAAAAGGATTAAGATGAAAACTAAATTAACTCTTTCAAGATTTTCACTTATTATTCTCTTATTCTTTTCGTTTGCAATTTCCGCTCAACAATATGGAAGAGTTGAAAAGTATAATGTTGTCTGGACTACACCCAGTAATGACTTTAATGGGTCCATGCCACTTGGGAACGGAGACATTGGAATTAATGCATGGGTTGATGAATATGGAGATTTATTCTTTTATATAAGTAAAACAGATAGCTGGGACGACAATGGCCGGTTAGTTAAGATTGGTAAAGTGAAAATTTCTCTCAACCCTAAACCGGAAGCACCACTTACTAATTTCAGACAAACGTTAGACCTATCAACATCTTCAATTAATATTTGTTTTGATGAAGGAAATAAATCCACAAATATCCACCTCTGGGTCGATGCGAATAATCCCATCATTCATTGCCAAATCAAAAGCAGTCAAAAAGTAACTGCTATTGCTTCATCTGAATTATGGAGAATTTCGAAAGAAGAACTTTCATCTATTGAGATCAGTGATGTAATGTATGACTGGTCAAAAGAAAACAAACAGCACGAACCTACATTAGTTGAAGCAGATTCGGTTCTTCACAATCAGAATGATCAAATTGGTTGGTTCCATCAAAATACTAAATCTATTGGACCGGATATAACCGCAAAGTTACAAGGTATGGATAACTTCGCTCGGATAGATCCTCTTTTGAATCGAACATTCGGAGCAATAATTAAAGCAACAAATCAAAAGGTAATTGACGATACTCATATCGAATCTAAGGAATCTCAAGTTCATAGATTCGATATTTATGTTCTAACAGAACATCCGGTTTCAGCCGGTGAGTGGAAATCAAGCATCCAAGCAATGATTCAAAGATTAGAAAAAACGAGCATTACTTCAAAATGGGAAAAGCATAAAAATAGGTGGAACAAATTCTGGAATAAAAGCTGGATAGAAATTACTTCCAGCAAGTTAGATAAAGTTGCAATGGAAGATGCTTTTATTGTTAGCCAAACTTACGCATTACAGCGTTACTTAAATGCATGTGCCGGAAGAGGTGCATTCCCAATAAAATTTAACGGCTCAATATTTACAGTTCCAAATAAGGACAAACCGGGAGATGCTGATTATAGAAGGTGGGGACCCGGCTATTGGTGGCAAAATACCAGACTTCCGTATTACACAATGATTACAGCTGCTGATACCGATCTGATCAAACCTCTATTTAAAATGTATGCAGATGAATTAATGCCATTGTTTGAATACAGAACGAAGAAGTATTTTAATCATGAAGGAGCTTACATCCCCGAATGCATTTATTTCTGGGGAGATGTATTTACTGAAAGCTATGGCTGGACACCATTTGATCAACGTACCGACAAACTACAAGAAAGCGGCTGGCACAAATGGGAATGGGTTTCCGGACTTGAACTTGTTTACTTAATGATTGACTACTTCGAACACACAAATGATCTAAATTTTTTCAATAAATCTTTATTGCCTACAGCTCGAAAGATTTTAACATTTTTTGATCTACATTATGCGCTGGATGACAAAGGAAAACTAATTATGCACCCGTCTCAGGCATTGGAAACATGGTGGGAATGTACTAATCCGATGCCTGAAGTAGCCGGTTTATATTCTATAACAGAAAGGCTCCTTTCATTGAATATATTAAATAACGAGTACTCAAATTTTCTCAAAAAGCTTAGAAACAAATTGCCCGACATACCTACAAGAGTGTATAAGGGAACCCAGATGCTTGCCGCAGCAGAAAAATTTGCTAAAAAACAAAATATTGAAAATCCGGAATTGTATAGTGTGTTCCCTTTCCGTCTCTTTACTAAACAAAAACCAAATTACAACTTGGCTTATAACGCACTTATTTATCGCGATGAACGGGGAAACGCAGGCTGGAAACATGACGCAGTTTTCATGACATACCTTGGACTTGCAGACTCTGCGAAACAATACATAATTGCCAGAGCTAAAAACAAAAATGAAGAATCAAGATTCCCAGCATTCTGGGGACCAAACTATGATTGGACTCCGGATCAAACTCATGGTGGTGTGCTAATGAAAACTCTACAAACAATGGTTATTCAATCGGATGAGAATAAGATTTATTTAATGCCGGCTTGGCCAAAAGAATGGAATGTGAATTTTAAGCTTCACGCCCCACAGAATACTGTTGTGGAAGGAATATTTTCTGACGGTAAGTTTAGCTTGCTTAAAGTAACACCGGAAAGTAGAAGAAAAGATGTATTAATCGAAGGAGTTAACAAATAAATACATCTGGCTGAACAATTTGCAAAGGAGTTGCCAATTTCCTTTGATCTGCAATCAAATTTATTCAATTAGAAACATTATGAATACTATATTTCTAAGATGAATTCGAAAACACAATGCAAAAAATAGAAGCCATACTTGAAGGATTTTTATATAAAAATGAAGTGACCGGTTACTGTATTGCTTCATTCTCGGGTAGTTTAAAAGCTGTTGGTATTCTTCCAAACGTTAAAGTTGGTGAGAAGCTCAATCTTGAAGGCGAATTCGTAACCCATCCAAAATATGGAGAGCAGTTTAGAATTGATTCCTTCACAATTGTTTATCCATCAACAACCGGTGGAATAACCAAATATCTTAGTTCAGGAATGATAAAAGGAGTGGGACCAGCTACTGCCGAAAAAATTGTAGATCTTTTCCAAGAAGAAACGTTAGATATTCTGGATAATGATATTACCCGACTTCTTGAAGTTGAAGGCATCGGCTCGAAAAAACTCGAGCTTATAAAGAAAAGCTGGGATGAACAAAAAGCCATTAAAGAAATTATGCTCTTTCTTCAGTCATTCGATATATCACCGTCTTATGCTTTAAAAATCTATCGAACTTACGGAGCTGGTTCTGTAAAGATTGTTCAAGATAATCCTTATCAGCTTACCTACGACGTTATTGGAATCGGTTTTAAGATTGCGGATAAAATTGGCAAGAGCGTTGGATTTACGGAAGATCATCCCAAAAGAATTAAATCCGGAATAATTTATGTGCTGAATGATGCTTCGGGGGACGGGCATGTTTTTCTTCCGATGAATGAGCTCTTAAAAAAGTGTTATGAAATTCTGAATGTGGATTTAACCGACTCAATTCTTCTCTTCCGGGAAATGGAAGATCAGCATCTTATAAATATTGTTGATGATAATGTTTATCTATCTTTCCTATTTGAAGCCGAACGGACAATAGAAGCCAAGTTGAAAACTCTATGTTCTATTCCAAACAAGTTTAACGAACAGCAATTAAATTCAATCAGATTGAATCCGGGTTACTCCGAGGAACAACTTGAAGCAATCCGTAACTCAATTAAAAATAAAGTTTTGATTTTAACCGGCGGTCCCGGAACCGGCAAAACGACTGCACTTAAAGGAATAATTGATTCTTACAAACAACTTGAAAAGAAGATTATGCTTGCGGCCCCAACCGGCAGAGCAGCCAAAAGGATGAGCGAAGTTATCGGGATGGAAGCCAAGACTATTCATCGTTTGCTAGAGTATAATCCGCAAGATCATATGTTCTTATTTGATGAAGACAATCCGCTTGAAACAGATTTACTCGTCGTAGACGAAGTCTCAATGATTGATACAGTTCTAATGTTTAATCTTATCAACGCAGTAAGTCTAAACACTACATTAGTACTGGTTGGTGATGTTGATCAGCTTCCGTCGGTAGGTTGCGGGAATATTCTTCATGATTTGATTCAATCGGGAATAATTCCGACTGCTATGCTTACTAAGATTTTTCGTCAAGCTGAAGAAAGCCAAATTGTTGTGAATGCTCACAAAATCAACAAAGGTGAATTTCCTACTCTTCTAAATAATGATTCTTCCGACTTCTTCTTTATTCAAGAATCGACTGATTCAAGTATAGCAAATTTGATAACAGAACTCTGCCAAACCAGACTCCCTCAAAAGTATGGTTTCGATCCGATGAAAGACATACAAGTACTAACTCCTATGTACAAAGGAGATGCTGGTGCCGACAACTTAAACCGCACACTTCAAAATGCGTTAAACAAAAATAGGTCGTTGTTGAATCGTGGTGAGAAAAGTTATAAGGTTGGCGATAAGGTAATGCAGCTTAAAAATAATTACGATAAAGATGTTTACAACGGCGATATTGGACAAATCCATAGCATAGATATGGAAGATCAAAAGCTGGAGATTTCATTTAACGGTAGAATTGTTCCTTACGAGTTTATTGAACTGGAAGATATTACACTTGCTTATGCAACTACTGTACATAAGTCGCAAGGATCTGAGTATCCTTGTGTTATTATGCCTATTACTACAGCGCATTATATTATGCTTCAACGGAATCTGCTTTACACCGCAGTTACGCGCGCTTCTAAAATGATGATAATAGTTGGGTCAAAACAAGCTCTTGGAATAGCAGTAGGAAATAAGAAAGCTAAAAAAAGAAACACATCTCTATTCAAAACTTAGATAAAAAAAAGTCCGGCACATAATGCCGGACTTTACTTGAGAAAACAATCCAATATTAGTTTGATGCTACTTGCATTTCCGATGTCTTCAATTCACTCGCCTTTTGCAACAAATATCCGTTATAGAATTTTTCGCAAACTCTTCTTACACGAGCTGATTCTTGAAATTGTGCTGCGCGGCTAACTAGAAATACGCCTTGCGAATCGCCGATTTTAATTAATGACAAAGCAGCAATTATTTTTTCTTCTTCTGTTTTTCCATCCTTTAATAATTTCATTAGTGGAAGAACTGCTTTCTGAGATTTCATTTCGCCTAAATTAAATGCGGCACTTACCCGAAGCCCTTCATTATCTTCTGATAAACCGATAAGTCTGTTCTGTTCGATTGTTTCGTAGGTATTGGTTTTGCTGCTTGGACTAACATTTGCATATGTTGATGCTGTTAACACAACTGTCAACATGAGGATTCCGGTTAAGAATAATCTTGCTTTCATTGTGTGCCTCGCTTTGTTTTATTGTTGGTTTCGTTTACTTATTATTTATTTGCTTCACTACTTGAGACGAGACCATCAATACTTAGTTACGAAGATTTTTGTAAAACTACATGTTCATGTAGCATGGAAATAATACTTAATGATTGTCGGATATGGTTATCCATTCTGCATGAATTGAGATTCTTACCAACTGTTAACAACAAGCGAAAAAGAAATCATATCTCCTTTATTGAACTTTATCATCCCGGTTAAGATTATATATGTATTAGTTATAACAATAGAATAAAAATGCAATCTCAAACACATAACAGACTGATAAACGAAAAATCCCCCTATCTTCTTCAGCACGCATACAATCCAGTTGATTGGTATCCTTGGAGCGAAGAGGCTTTTCACAAAGCAGTTAATGAAAATAAACCGATTTTTCTTTCTATCGGTTACTCAACATGTCATTGGTGCCACGTAATGGAAAGAGAATCTTTCGAAAGTGATGAAGTTGCTTCTTTACTAAATGAACATTTTGTAGCAATTAAAGTTGATCGCGAAGAGCGCCCGGATTTAGATCATATTTATATGCTTACTTGCCAAATTATAAATGGAAATGGAGGTTGGCCCCTTTCACTTTTCTTAACACCTAATAAGGAACCTTTTTACGCCGGCACCTATTTTCCCAGAACATCTAAGTATGGAAGAATTGGTTTTGTAGATCTGCTTAAAAGCATTTCCGCAACATGGAGCAGCAAGAAAGATCAAATCACAGCAAATGTGAATCAAATAATGGAGTATTTGGGAAATGAAGTTCCAACCTCTTCGTCTATAACAGATGCAGAAATTCTATTGCAAAAAACTTTTTCTCATTTTTCAACACGGTTTGATTCTGAATATGGCGGCTTTGGCGAGAGGCCTAAATTTCCTTCGCCTCATAATCTTATGTTTTTGCTTCGCTATTCCAAGTCAACCTCAAATGATGAAGCCTTAAAGATGGTTGTAAAAACACTGAAAGCGATGAGACTTGGTGGAATCTACGATCAAATTGGCTTCGGATTTCATCGTTATTCAACTGATAGAGAATGGTTAGTTCCTCACTTCGAAAAAATGCTTTATGATCAAGCTATGATGATTCGTATTTACACTGAAGCTTATCAACTAACTAAAGACCCGTTATTTAAACAGACGGCTGAAGAGATAATTTTATATGCTTTACGAGATATGACAAGCAGCGAAGGAGCTTTTTACACTGCCGAAGATGCCGATAGCGAAGGCATAGAAGGCAAGTTTTATACTTGGGAATTTGATGAGTTCAAATCGCAGCTTAACGAAGAAGATCAGAAAATCGCCATGAGCTTTTTTAATATAAGAAAGGAAGGAAATTTTCTAGATGAATCTAGCAGAACAATGACTGGAGCTAATATTCCTCACTTAACTGAAGATAAATTGCTAAGTGACGAAACAACTAAAAGAATAATATCAATATTGTATGAGTACCGCGAGAAAAGAATTCACCCTCTTAAAGATCAGAAAGTTCTAACCGATTTAAACGGCATGATGATTTCATCATTAGCTTTTGCCGGGAGGATTTTTAATAATGCATCCTACATAAAAGCTGCTGAAAAAGCCGCCGGCTTTATTGAGAATAATCTGTTTTCTCGTAAAAATGATCTTCTTCACAGATATAAAGATGGCGAAGCAATTCAAACCGGATTTGTTGATGATTACGCTTACATGATTTGGGGACTGCTCGAACTTTTTCAATCAACTATGAATACGGAATACTTGCATCGCTCTGTTAATCTAATGGATGCTGCCATAGAGAAGTTTTGGGATGATAAACATGGTGGTTTTTTCTTTGCTTCAATAGAAAATGAAACTCTTCTTTTCCGTTCTAAAGAATATTACGATGGCGCAATTCCATCGGGCAATTCGGTAATAGCATATTCACTTAATAAACTTTCTTCCTTTACATTTGATACAAAGTACGATGATTATTTTTTCAAGCTCATTTCTTCAAACGGAGAAATGTTAAACAAATCACCATTTGCCTCCAGCTTTTTGATGTCAAGTTTTATCGAAAATGAAAACAGAATGGAGCTTCTTGCAGTTGTTGATAATGATAATAGAGTCAATGAAAACATTTCAAACGCTATAAAAGAAAATTTCATTCCATATTTGGTATTGAGGGTAATAGACCAAAGCCATCCGATGCCAGATGGCTTTGGTGAATACAAAATGTTAAACGGTAAAACGACTTACTACTTATGCAAAAATCATTCATGCCAATCGCCAACAAATGATATAGAAGAGGTGCTCAACTCACTTTTGTAATACGATGATAGTGTTTCTTTTTTATAAACTACCGAACAATCAATGTTGTCGGGTTAGTGTTTTTCATGTATTTCTTTGCAACAGCCCTTACGTCTTCAAGCTTAATCTTCTTTACAGATTCTAAAAAATTGGCATCATAGTTAAAATCGCCGGAGAAATATTCCGAGCTGCCAAGGTAGAATGCTTGATTAATGCTAGAGAGCCTTCTAAACATCATCTTACCGATAAACATGTTGATTGATTTTTCAACTGATTTTTCATTTAAAGAATCAAGTACGCTCATATTAAAAAATCCCGGATATAGAGATACTAACTTATCTACATTTTGCGGACGGGTTCCTTGATTAATAAAAAAGAGAGCTTTGTTTTTTACAACGTCTATTCCGGCCGACATACCATAAGCCATCCCTAACTTTTCTCTAATCTCAAAAACAATCTTATCCGAAAGCAATAATGAAAGAGCTTGAAGAGCCGGCGCATCCTTAATATCAATCTCAGTGACAAATCCGTAAAATAGATAAGAGCGTTCTCCTCCCCCTTTTTTATCAATCGTTTCCGGCTTTTCTTTTAGCAAATAAGTTGGAGTGAAAGCCGGCTTTTCATCTTTAATTGGTTCATACCTTAGTGAACTGAAAAGATTTTCAACAACTGCTGGACTTGCTGGAGATACGACAGAAATTATCATATTAGATGGCTGAAAATATTCCTTAGTGAAGAGTAATAAGCTTTCATAAGTAATTTCCGGCTGATTTTGGTAATCGTTTTTCTCGTAAACCGCAGCTTTATATTCGGCATCAAAAACTTTCTTAACCTTGTCACCTCCCATCATCATGGCAGTCAAACTCTTATATTTTTCTACAGCTTTGTTAAACTCCTCTTTAGTAGGAACAAACTCACCAAAGACTCCATTTAAGTATTTTACAGCTCCTTCAACATCATCAGCAAGTCCTTCTACTCTTATGTAACCGAAATCGGGATGAAGATAGATGTCATCCATTGGTATCATAGGATTATCGTTTACAGTAAAACTAAATCCAAATTGACTGCTCTTCTTCTGGTTTTCATCATTCTTAAATCTCTGATCAATGCAGTCGTGAAGAAATTTTGCAGCATCCTTCCCGTACTTTGTTTCTAAATAGGCTTTATGCTTAACGAGATAATGTATTGCAAGTAAATTGCTGACTTCATTCTGAGCAACTATCAAATTTTTTCCAGTAGCTGCATCCTTAAACTGTTTCACATTTTTGGCGCCGGCACTTTCTTTTTCACTTTTTGTAATAGGATACTGAACGATTACAACCGGATTAGAATTTAGTTTTAGATTCTGGAGTTTTTTTGCAGCACTATAAAATCCTTCACCGCTAAAAGAACTAATTAGAGATTCAATGCCATCAAAGACAATTGTGCCGGAGTTATATATTCCAAACATATGAGGTTTTTCAATATTCCTTACAAACTCTGTACGCGCTTTTGTAGCTTCTTGTTTTACCGCCTCGCTTTGCATAACAAAACTTAAATTCGATAACTTCTTAATCACTGAATTATATAATTCGACAACTTTTATTTTGTTTGATAGAACCAGCACAGTTTCAAGATAGTTTTTAATAGGAGTTAGCCGTGTTGAGAACTTGAGAGACTTAACAAGTCCCGGAAATTCTCCTTTAAGTTCTGCTTGAATCTTTTCTTTACTTTTTTCTAGTACGGTTTCTATCATTTGATAATATTCGTTACTCTCATTTAGCGGCAAATCGAAGAAAAGCTGCAACACATTATCTTCTCCATCATAATTTCGGAAATAGAATCTTTCATGATCAACATTAATTATCGGATGTTCATATCTAGTAGCCCACTCTGGATTATTATCATATTTAACTACACCGGGATTTGCTTTACCGTAAATCTCTCTTACTTGAGCAAACATATCTTTCGTATTAAAATTTCCAATCACGCTTAGAATCATGTTGTTTGGAACATAGTAATTCTTGTAAAACGAATTTACTGCATCCCGGCTCATCGATTGTATTGTAGAATATGTTCCGAGTGTTGAGAGTGACAACGCATGTCCTTCGTAAAGTACCGATAAAGTATTCCTTTCAAGCTGTTCTGTTGGATTGATTAAGCTCTTAGAGATTTCTTCAAGAACAATCCCTTTTTCCTTATCAAACTTTTCTTGGAGCAAAGTGGAATTGAAAAGCATATCGGCTTGTATTTCCATTCCCTTACGAATATTTTCACTCGGAGTTACCATCATAAAATTTGTGTAGTATTCTGTTGTGCTCGCATTATTGTAGCCGCCGATCATGTCAACATCACCATATAGCTGTTTTTGATTGCGTTTGGTAGTTCCGTTAAAAAGCAAGTGTTCCAGCATATGGCTCATTCCGCTTGTCGAGAACGTTTCGTAAGCCGAGCCAACTTTGATAATCATATTAGCGCCAATCATCGGCAGAGCTGGATTTTCAATCAGCAGTACTTTGATTCCGTTATCAAGTTGATGAATAGAAACTCCTTTTGGAACCGATGCTGAGTTAACTAAGCTTTGTTCTACTGCAGATTTGTTTTGGCCCTTAATTGATGATACAACAAATAGAAGTGATGCAACTAACCGCACAACTGAAATATATTTTTTATTAAACATTTGGGAAACTCCGAAGATTAATTATTTGTGTCTAGTATCTGAAATCCAATTTAATAGGTTTCAATTCTTTGACCAAGAGCAAGCTAATTTTTTTTGATATAAACGGATTAAATACTCTAGTATTGAAACTTTGTTTGGGGAAGGAGAATTTTATCACCAACCAGTTGTGTGAATTAGATACAGAGAATTGCCAAGAGTAAGTTAAAAGCAATTATTCAAAAATTTATCAGTGGAAATCATGATAAATCCGTTCAATCCGCGTTCCATTTTTTGATTTTATAATTGCTTTTGACTTCATAAAGATTAATTCACACAACGGGTTATATATTAATAGTAAAATAAAGCTCAACATTTCAGATTTTATATTATAATCAAATCTTGAAATTATTTATCGTAAAATAGAAAGTTTTTGAGTTAGTTCTGTTTTTTCACTTCCCTTTTGAGAAATGATTTTATAAAGATAGACCCCATTTGCAGCTAGATCGCCATCTTCATCTCTTCCATCCCAAGGTATTCTATTGAAGTCAAACCTTAATTCAGAACTATTCAATTTTATTTCTTTGATTTTCCTACCGGCAATTGTATAAATGATGATCTTTAGTTCATCAGGTAACTGAGTGAGCTTAAAAGTAAAATAAGTGTCATCCTTAAAAGGATTTGGGTAATTGTAAGCATTACGTAGTTGTAGTTCATTTTTAACTGTAAACTTTCTAACAATTCCGGTTGAGTCAATTATTTGGTCAGTAGCGTTTTTGCCTAATACCTTTAAAGTGTAATTTCCATCAGACAGAGTTGGAGTATAGTTAACAACCATTTTAGGGTTAGATGATGAATAGTTGTAAGTCATTATGCCAGAATTATTCGCGAAGTATATTCTTTTATTGTTCTGATACATGAGAACTTTCGAAGTATCAGTTATCGTGATTAAGGATTCATCATTTAACTCAACCTTAAAATTTGGTTTTGAAGAAATGAAGTCACCGTCTAAAATATCATTCCCATCAATTGTTAGTTTTAAGGATGCTGGCTTATTATTTGGTATTACATAAAACGGAACTGAATAGAAATTGTTGTCTTTATATAATTCCGTTATTGAATTTTCAGAGTCAATAGTAATTTGGAATTGGTTGCTGCCAGTAATTCTATCAGTTGTGTAGCTGAGGCTAAAATCCTTTTTCTTTTCGGTTTGGATAGAGTCTACTACTTGCTCGAAAAGTTTTTCTTTGGAGTTATCTTTTTTAACTAAATCTACTCTGACTTTAAAGTTGGAGGCTGTTGATTCGCCTACGTTGTATACTGAGAAATTAAGATTTGTTTTTTCACCTTGATCAAGAGAGTCTTTGGAAATAGAAACGACTTGGTAGTTGGTAGCTAATTCAGAAGAGGATTTATATTTAATTCCTATAAATTCTATAATCGGTATTGAATCTTTGTTGTTACCAATAAAATTTGAGACTACATTCATTTTACTAATTTTTTTAGCATTTAATTCTTCCAAACTAAATTTTGTCTCTGAGATTATAGGTCCAATAGCATATTTAATATTTGAATTATCTTCACAAATTAAGAATGACTCAACATTTCCAGACTGTTTAATTTGGATTGAATCCCATCTTTTTACGTTTTGAACAATGGGAAACTCTATCGATCCGTTAGTTGAATATGAAAAAAGAGTGGAATCAATAGTGGCTGGACCCTCAAGAATTTTTCTATATGATTCTAGTACTGATCCAGTTTTCGCTCCTTTCTTACCAATAATTGCCCAAGATTCACGGTATCCAACTTGTTCAATAAACTTACTTCCAAGTGTTTTAATTGCTTGCCTAGATGAAGAATTAGCATTACTACCGAGAATATAATTTCGTGCTTCTGTTCCAATTGCAAGTGCAATTATAGTACCTAATGGTAAATGGTTTATGTATGAAGCTAATGAATCAGTTAGATTAATTCCGCCAGATTTGAAAAGTAAGATTTTTTTAGGTTCGAGAGTATTTGAATCTAAAATAGCTGTAGCCATTCCCCAAAGTAATTCTCCAACTTTATCCTGACCATTATATTCAATAATAGCTGTTGCTCCATCATAAAGTCCACCGGATTGTACTCGCAAAGTATTTTTTGTTTTACTAAGCATCCATTTATTTTCATCAGAATTGAATTCAACATTTTTTGTTGTGACAGATTTTAGAGGATTAGTGAGAATCCAGCTGAAGTCATTGCTTGTGTTAATAAATGAATTTGTAGAAGACCAGTAATTGTCTGAGTTTCCTAATTTAGCTTTCCACCAATACCTTTTGTTCTTAACTATATCTGGAAGTTTAATAGATGTGTATACATTTTCAAGTGGAACTTTAATCTGAATTGGTCTTACAAATGTTGGCAGAGTATCAATTACAAATGTAATTTCATTATTCAAAGTATTATTAGTAGGATTAAGCACAGAAACTTTTGTAATATTTGCTGAATATAAATAATCGCTATTAATTGCTCGAATAGAAGCTGAATTAACATTCTGAGAGAATGATAAGAAATTATCTTCTTTATTTAGTTCCTTGATCATGTTTAGTGGATCTAATACCAAGGTTACGTTATGAAGTCCCGATAAATTTAAAATGGGAATTTTGGAAGTAATTGTTTCATAATTCGATGGACATTTTAGTTTCAGTTCTCTACTAAAATTTACTTTGCCATCATAAGTATCCGTTATTCTTAAAATGATTGAGTCTGGGATTACACGCCCTTCGTTTACAATAGTAAATCTAAACTCAAAGAAATCCATCTTATCATCCAGAATTGATTCAACCACTTTTAAGGATTTTTGTGAGATAGATATGCTCGGAAGTGTGGGAATTTTCAATTTGATAATGGGATCTCCGATTAAAGTACTGCAAAAATTAAAAGACTTATTTACATCACTGAAACCACCATGCTCTTGATATAGTTTTAATTTGCTTAGAAGATGCAATTCTCCCAAAGTATATGTAGAAGTATCAGCAATATAACTTGCAAATATTTGTGGAAAGGTTGTCGCAACCGATAAAAAACCAACTGATGAATTACCTATATATCCTATTGCTTCACTATTAATATCTGATACCAATAGTTCACTGAATGATTTAATATCCGGCTCAGCAAATTTGGCAGTCGAACATCCAAAATCAGCAATTAATGGATTGCCATTGGTAGTGTTGTTTAATTGTTGAGCTGAATTAATTCCATTATCCCAAGTTTGAGTTCCACTATGTCCAAGATATGAAATGTAAACCGCACCCGAATCTATTGCGTCCCTTACAATATCATAAGGATATGGACCGAAATTCGAAAAGGGATTAGACGTTTTATAAAAATGGTTCAACCTTGGTTTGAAATCTGATGAAGCGAAAATTTTATCAACTTCTTCATTTGCCCTACGAAGCTGATCTAGTTCTGATTGTTTGTCTGTACTTCCTCCTGAAAATAGTAAAACCCTTTTATTCAGAAAATCGAATGGTCTTAGAAAATATCTTCTATGTTTTGCTAAATAATCGAGAACCTGAGCATTATTTGAAACTGGCAATCTCCCGACAAACATTTGTGGAATATTTACACCAGTTGAGTCAAAACAAACATACCAAGTATCACTAACTGGGAAACCATAGGAACTCACTAAATCCTGATATTTTTCAGTTGGTGTAACAAGCCATTTATTTTTATAATCATAATTAGCTTCCCCAATGAGGAATAAATATTGAGGTCTTGGTTTAGGCCAGCGAGAGTAAGCTTCGAACAAAAAGTCTTTTATCGCACGAGGGTCTTTATAACCATATCCGAATTGGTCATAAATATCATTAACGAAAGAGACTTGAATTCTTACTTTATAATTATCCTTTATAAATTCACTATAAGAATTAACCGTGTTCTTCAATTGATTATTACTAACAATTACATAATCTGCCCCAATATTGTTTTGTTTCAAGTCTAAGAATAACTTCTTGTATAAAAATTTTGGTTTCTTTACCAACGTTTCTTTTGTGATGAAATAAGAATCATTAAGTCCCAAAGTGTCATTAAATACTAAAGTTTTTAAGTCCGTTCCGAAAAGCTGAAAATTGTAAATTCTCTTTGTTATAGGTTTAGTTTTATAGAGCAATATTTTATCGCTTGAAATTCCCGTTACCTTAACAAACCTTTGAAGTTTGGGAATAGAATCTCTAATTGAAAAATAAAGTGAGTCATTTTGATAAATTGGATTATTATAATTTGTAGACAATGTCCTCCTATACTCGATGTCAAACCAATCCAATAAAAATGTATTGGGACTTATTCCAGTCGGAATATTATGGATGAAAATCTGGTTCTTACCATTAAAGACTAAATCCGAACTAACCTCTTGAGTAAAGGTTACTGTTTGATTTTTATTAAATAGTTGCGAACCAATATTTGTGCTATTATTAAGGGAGACCCCAACATTATGTACTTTTTCCGGTTGAGCAATTGAAGCCGCACTGCTAATTGCACGAACAATCGTTTTAACTTTAGAACTTTTTATCAATCCATTTATAAAGAAATCAAAACCTTTTTTTGTCCCAAGTTCCCATGATTCAAACCAGCTCCAAATTTTATTTTCCTGCCAATACGGTAGTTGAGTTCTGGGTTGATCAGCATCATAATAAAGTAATTTTCTATCATCTTCGAAGTGGAGTCGATTGACATACGTACTTATAGTGTCCGAACCAGAAGAAATAAGAGAGGACTGATTGTAAAGACGTTGCCCTTTTTCTCCATCAAAAGTAAGCCACACGTATGTGGTATCAGTGTATCTATCCAAGTAGTTAATATAATCTTGGGTTACTTGAACTTGCTTTCGGTAGTCACCAGAATCATAATTCTTTTCACACCAAAACTCAAAATAATCTCCCTTTTGGAAAGAATTGGCATCTTGACTTTGAACAAAAAGAGGGATTTGCTTTCCCTTGAGAAATATTTTGATGGTTTGTGGATTAATCTTCGATGGATTAATTTCATAGTTTTCTAAATCAGAATAATCAATTCGATACAGACCATCTTGAGTTATTCCAAGCTTATAGTATTCATTAATAAAGTCGATCCAAGAATCGGGTTTATTATAGGGATTGGAGAAGAATGAAGTTTTACTGTTTTGAAACGAATTTTTTAATAATTCACTGCTTGGAAGATTATTGCTATCAGCTTTTGGAACACTTGTCTCAGCTTTTATAATTGGAGTACTATTTTGATATTCAAGAATTATTTTACTTTTTAAAATTTGTAATAGTTTTTTTTCTCTCCAATTATATCTGAACTCATTGATTGTAACTGCGCAATAATAATCATCTCCGATCCAAAAGTAATCCGAGATATCGATTACGTTTAACGGGAATATTTCATCTTGAAAGTATTCTTCTTTTAACTCTGAATCTCTATATATAATCGATGAATCATTTATTACGGCTAACGGATTAATTCTAATGGGATATGCAACATGTTCATCTATAACGATGTCAGTCATGGATACCTGAATAGTACTCTTTGATAATATTTTAATAAATATTGTGGTACTTTTTAAAACTGGAGACCCTGGTTTACTTTCATCCTGGATAATTAGTTCTTGTTGCGAGTGATATTCTTTTAGACTGTCGAAAATAATTTCATACTTAATTTGCTTATCTGATTCCTCTGTTTTCCTTAAAGTATATTGAGGGAATATGTTATTAAATGCAATTATTATCACGCACAGTATCATTGAGCTATTTTTCAAGAGTTTTTTCATTTTCTCACGTAAAATATTTGTCATTTATATGTCTGCTAATAGAAGAGTCCTCATGCACATATTTATTTAGATGTTTCACAATTGCATCATAATTATCAAGTAGATATTCAAGTTGGGAATTTTCCGAGAAAGATATAATGTAATTTTTAGATGAGAACTCATTTACAATTTGAGTTTGATGATCGTCAACTTGTTCACCATATTTTTTATATCTGGGGATTACTATAGGTATCTTCCCTCTACTTAATGCAGTGATTATACTGCCAACTCCACCATGAGTAATTATAATTCTTGCATCTTCAACATACTTATTAAAACTATCATTTGTGCAATATCGAAACGCAATAACATTTTTGTTCGAATTATATTTTTCGTTATATGATTGACCCATCTGAAGAACAAATTCTTCTTTATAATACTTATTATTATTTATTATTGAGTGAATATTTGATGTGAGACGTTCGAATAAATATTCTTCAGTTCCATAACTCACAAAAATCATAATAATTTACCCTTATAGATTGCACGGGGAAATACTTCATTTAACGCTGGCCATTGAACAAAAAAATCATTTGCGATATAATATAAGATTCTTGCTGTTAAACTAGGAGATGTTATCCTCGAGAAACTTTCAATGAAAACCATTTTCTTTCCGAATATTTTGCCAATTATAAAAAAAGGTACTGCTATTCCTGCTCCAGTTGAGATCAAAAGATCGGGCTTTTCCTTTATCATTATTTTTATTGCCAAAATCATATTCTTCAGCAAAACCATGAGACTTCTATTTGTTGGACCTTCAACAAAATAATTTTTCCCATTTTTTATTTCAGAACTACTGAATTCAAACTTTGTAGAAATCCAACAATAATTTTGATTACAGTCTAATTCTTCATATAACTTTTTAAGTTGGTACATGTGCCCCCCCGCTGATGCAATAAGCAAAACATTCTTTTTAATCATTATATACGCTCTGTCTGAATACTTTATCTATTTCTCTTACAGTATTTAAAATGTTAAATTTTCTTTCAATTAACGAGTAAGCATTCTCAGATAGCCTATCTCTCAAATCAGAGTTTTCAATTAATTCTATCATAGCATTCGATAATTCTACTGGATCTCTTTCACGAACGAGAATCCCAGTTGTATGTTGAACAACTATTTCTGGTATTCCAGAGATATAGGTTGATATCACTGGAATACCACAAGACATCGCTTCGATAATTGCAGTTGGCATTCCATCTCTTTTTCCATTCATATAAATTTCGGAAGGTAATACAAATACATCATACTCTGATATTTTACTAATGACTTTAGTATTAGGGATCTCACCTAGTAGTTTAACTTCATTGAAAAGATCATTTTCAGAAATTAGTTCTTGTATGGTTTTCATTTGCTTACCGCTACCGATTATTTCAATCAAAAACTTATATCCTCTATTTTTTATTATCCTTGCCGCCTCAATCAATGTAGGGTAGCCTTTTATAAATGTGAAATCACCGACAGAAATGAATTTAATTCTATCGTTACATTTTCCAAAAGATTTTGATGACCTTTTTTCCTTTAATTCAACTCCATTAAACACTACTTTAATTTTGCTTTTATAAATATTATCCGAAACCAAATTCAGGTATCTTTCATTATATTCACTTATAGCTATTACGTAGTTACAATACTTCATCTTATCTACCAACAATACTGCTGATTGATAAATATCAGCAGATGCATGCGCGGTAAATCCAAATTTCAATTGTGGATTAAGAATTTTACAGAATAAAGCTATGGAACTTGCATTTGAAAAATGAGAATGTATATGGTGAATTTTCTCACTTCTAAGTTTATAAACATAACGGGCTGAATAATAAAGGAGTATGAATTGCTTGGAAACAACTGGGATTGATTGGTCACTCAAATTCTTTAGAATCAACATAATACATTTTAAGTACTTAACTGGGTGTCTTATGATAATAGTGATTGTCAAAAAAAAGGAAGATATAGTTGATTCAGGGAATGCATAAATAATACTTGAGAATGCTTTACTTAAATCAAAAGTATTTCTAAGTTTTTTATTTCTGCGAATGGCGAAAATTACAACTTCATATCCTATCTTTTGTAAATTATCAATTTCTCTTTGGATAAAAGTCTCAGATGTCTTAGGATAAATATTTAGGAAATATGCTACTTTATTCATGACACATTTCCGCGACTGATATTGAACTATCTTTGACAACAACATACGATTTTGTAATACCAAAGAATTTTTCAGCATAAATTATTGATTCAGGGAAAAGAGTTTTTAATTCTTTCTTCTTCAATAGCCTAATATTGTTTACAGCATTGAAAGCCTCAGATTTTGATGTAAATTTCTGATACCAACCAAGAGAAAATTTCATAACAAGAATAACTCTAACCCAAACTGGAAAGAATTGGAAAAACGGGAAAAGGAAATGGGGTTCAAGCGGGAAATAAAAACAAGGTGTTTGAACATAATATCTTTTTGCAATCCGTCTTATTTCATTAGCCATTTCCTTTTGCCCTTCGAAACTACTAAGATGTTCAATAACCGAATTTGAGTAAACTAAATCAATGGATTTATCATTGAACATAGAAAGATTTCTGGCATCAGCTACAACAGAATGAATATTTTGGTTTTTCGTTTTAATTGGAATCTTATTGACAATGATAATTGTCTTCTCTTTAAAACCTCGATTTTCCCAATATAATTCAGTCCCACCAATATCTAAAATTGTTGATATGTTCAAATCTTTAAAAATACTTAAGAATAGTAAGAATCTTTTATTTCTTAACTTGTTTGCTAAAGAAACTGCGGAAATACTATCTGCTATTTTTATTAAAACTGACATTGACGTATCTTAAGTGTAAGAATATAAATATTTATATATCGTTTTATTTAGTGATAATAACTCATAGTCTATCATATCTTTTTTCTGAAAATCTCATCGTGGGAATTACTTTCATAAAAGATACCATCATAAAAGCCCTTTATATTTCTAAATAGAAGTTTAATTTCTCTAGAGAAAAGGAGTATAGTGCAATCACAAATAAACACCTTAAACAATCTAACAGTTGAATAGTAATGGTATTTCCTATATAATAAGACCAAATTCCTCATACGATAATATCTTTTTGTTTCTGATACTTTATAAAAAGCATGATAAAATTTACCAAGTGTATATATTTTAACTTCAGCAGGTGGATGATAAAAGATAGAATTCGCAATAGTTCTGATTGAATAACCATTTTGCAAGATCCTAAGCGAGTATTCAATTTCATCACCATGTATATAAAGTTCTTTGATTGGCAATCCGATTTTTTGTACAATCTTACTATTTATCAGAGTCCCATTAAAGAAACATCCTCCATTGATTGATTTCTTTCCTTTTAATTCTTTTAGTGTCTTATACGGTTTTTTTATATCCAAATCGTAAAGGAAAAATGCAAGTTTTTCTTTTTCTCTAGTTGATACAACAAGAGAATTCAAAACAAATAATTCATAGTTTGAATTAATATCCAAGTTTTCTAATGCAAAGAGATCAGGAAAACCATCATCATCCATACACCAAATCCAATCAAATCCTTTTTCGTATGCTGTTTTAATCCCCGTGTAAAAACCTCCGGCTCCTCCAATATTCACTTGTGTGATAAAAATTAAATCATTCTGTTTTTTTAGCCATTCTTCAGTACCGTCAGTGCTTGAATTATTAATTATAAGTATCTCATCTAAGGTTCTTGTTTGTTTCTTCAAAGATTCAATGCATTGTTTTAACTGTTCAAGTCTATTATAAGTAACTACAACCGCGCAAATCTTTGGCTGACTCATCATTAAACTACTCGAATTATTGTGTTAAATATTTTTAACGAATTCGCTACTACCTGATCCATATTATAATATCTATATTCTGCCAGCCTGCCGCAGAACAAAACGTTTTTTAATTTTTTAGCTTCTTCATAATAAGCATTATATAATTTTTTATTTCCTTCCGTATGTACGGGATAATATGGTTCACCTTCCAATTGGGGGTATTCTTTCGAAATCGTAGTACAAACTGAATTTCGCCCAGTAAGATATTTGTACTCTGTTACCCTCGTAAACGGTATATCAGCATCTACATGGTTAATAACCGCGACATCCTGATATTTCTTTATTTGGTGATTCTCAAATTCAAATCTTATCGACCTATAAGGCAGCTTCCCGAATTTATAATCAAAATAATAATCTATTGGTCCGGTATATATCATCTTGTCATATTTAATTTCATTTATAATCGATTTATAATCGGTCTTAAGTAGGATATCAATGTTTTTATGACTCATAATCCTTTCAAACATCTTTATATAACCATCCTTAGGCATAAACTGGTATTTATCTGTAAAATAGCGGCAGTCATCATTAGTACGCACCGGAATTCTCCCGCATACGGCTGGAGATAATTCTTTTGGTTCCAAATTCCATTGCTTCTTTGTGTAATTCTTAAAAAACTTTTCGAAAAGGTCTGCGCCGATTTGATTAACAATTATATCCTCAGAATTTCTAATCGGAAATCTCTTCTCCTTTACAGAATCATAAAATTCTTCTGTTTCTTTATCATTTTTAAGGTTCAACCCATACAACTTGTTTAACGTAACTCTGTTTATTGGGATTGGATACAATTCATTACCCAATTTCGCTAATACTTTATGCTCATAAAATCTCCATTCGGTAAACTGAGATATGTAGTCAAACACTTCTTTACTGTTAGTATGGAAAATATGAGGCCCATATTTATGGATTAATATTCCATAATCATCTATTTCATCATACGCATTACCACCGATATGGTTTCTCTTCTCAACAACTAAAACTTTTTTGTTCAATTGAGAAGCTATACGTTCAGCCATTATAGCTCCCGAAAAACCAGATCCAACAATTAAATAGTCATAAACCATCAGTACCCCTCAGCTTAATTTTCGCATAATAAGCTGTCAAAAATGTAACTATAATTTCCGTAATCATAGCTGAAATAGCAGTTCCTATTGCAAATAGTTTAGGGACAATTATTAATGACAGGCATACATTAAAAATACCGGCAAATAAAACAATCAAACTAAATTCTTTGCTGCCATTTAGATTCAGTAATATTTGAATTCCGAAAATATTGCTCAATAGAATAATGAATGGTAAAAACGAGATGGCTTTCAAAATTAAAATCGAATTAGTAAAGTCCTCTCCTAGTGCTATAGCAACTATTGGCTCGGCAAAGAAATACAAAAGCAATGAAACAGTCAAACCCAGAATAGTTATCGGGTAAAAGCCTTTTCTCAAAAATTTTATTGCAGTTTCTTTTGAGCTGTTGAATTTAGCAGACATATGAGGATATAAACCCTGTGTTATTGGAGAAATTAATCCTTGTGCCGCTAATCTCAATTTATCTGCAGCTGACCAATATCCGACTATGTATGGAGAAGCAAACAATCCTAGAATGAATGTATTTGATGATGTATATAAATTAATCGAGAGTGTTGAAAGAAACATTACACCGCTTTCTTTACAAGTCTGGATTATCATTGAATAAGTAGGAACTTTCCATACAAGAAAATACCTTTTCAAGAATAATATCCCCAACAAGCCGATGATAATACTTCCCGCACTGTTAAGAAGTGCGTAGGTCCTATAATCGCTTTCGGTCTTAATAAGAACGAATATTAATATTACTATTAACAGTCTTGAGATAAATGTAACAATTGTAATAGTCCCCATTTTTTCGATGCCCTGAAAATACCATTGAGGGTATAGTAAAGCCCCGGATACAGAAATGAAACTGAATAAGTATAATAATTTATCCTTAGTGAACAACGGTACTGTATATAAACATATTACAAATATTAAGCTTGCTACAAAAAACAATACGCCTCTTATTATGTAGACAGAAATAATGGTTTCGGAGAGTTTTTGTCTGTCATCCCGGTTAATAGAGATTTCTTTAGTGGCTGAAAAATTAAATCCAAAATCTATTAACAAGTAGAAATAGCTAGTAAAAGCCGCCGCAAAACTAACAACGCCAAATTTTTCAACTCCTAATACACGGACTACATATGGAATTGTAATAAATGGGAAAACATAATTCATAATCTGCAAAAGCGACAAAGCGGTAATGCTCCTAACCAAAGTATTTTTTGTTAATGAATCTCTTATTAACAAATCATCCGCCTTTTATGATTATTGCCACAAAAATATATTTGATGAGTTTTCAAATTATTTCAATGTTCTGCACTCTGAATCGGGTCCAAAATGAATGAAAATTTGATTAGCAAAAATTCATCAGATAAATACGAATAATTTTTTGAATAGTTCAAAAATTATTTAGTGATTTGTAACCATTTCGTTTAACAGCAGGCCTTAAAGCTTTTTTGATAATACATCTTGAAGTAATTGTTTATCAAGCGTAATATCTGCAACTATACGCTTAAGGCGACTGTTTCTTTCTTCGAGTTGTTTTAATCGACGAATCTCTAGGCTATCAAATCTAGAATGCAATTTCTGCCATCGGTAAAATGTTTGTCCACTTAGCTCCATTCTTCGGGCAATCTCGGAAATGGATGTTCCACTTGTAGCCTGTCGTTAGGCAAAAGAAATCTGCTGCTTAAGTAAATCGTTTTTTCATTTGATCTCCCTTGATGAAGCAATTTAATACTTTTTTTCTCATCACTGTTGGATCAGCTTCCGGTTTTGAAAAAGGAGATAGTTACGTTGGTTGTAAGTTGTTTGTGCTGAAATTGAATATTGAAAGGCAAGAAATTTTAGGGTAAAGAAAAATAGAGCATAATCAACAGAGTAATTATGAGTAAGATGAGGTTTTTAGTTTAACTACCTTAATAAGTGGTGCATAGATGCCTAACCCTCACAACTTAAAAGATGTAGTCCCTTTTTCATTCTTTTGCTCGATTGATTTTTTTTACCAGATAATAGAATCTTATCAGTATAATGAGTAAAAAATAGTTAAATAATGGTATCGGCGATCGTTTCAATAATGGTAGTGGATATTCTGTACGGTGTTTCCTGCACGGCATTGATACCACACCAATCGCAAGGTTCCAAGTTTAATGGGAATATAATTCATTTATTATGAGCGATTTTATGTTGGATCTTAGTTCAAACACTAAACGACAGTACAGATTTAGAAAAATAATTTCTGATATAATTAGATAGGGGTTATTATGGTTAAGGCCGATAAAAAAGAAAAGCGAATTATAAATTTATTCATCCAAGTTTGCGGATTATTAACAATTTTTCTTGGTTGTTCTGCAATACTCGGATGGATTTTTGGTGTTCCGGAATTAGCCAGCTTTGCTTCCGGTAAAATACCAATGGCGTTAAGTTCTGCGGTTTTGTTTGTTGCATTCGGATTTATAATTTTCTTCCACCATCGTATTATTTCAAACAGCATAATGTTCCGAGTTGGAGTAGTAATTAGCTACTCTGGAATTTTAGTCGCTGTACTACTTCTTTCTCTAGCAATGATAGGTATACATCCTGATTCCGGGCATATAGGCCTAAAAATGAGCAGGGCCGTAGAAGGTTTAATTGTAGGGCAAATGTCTCCGGTTACAGCATTTTGTTTTGTGTTCGTTGGTTTGTCATTCTTGATAATTCTGACGAAGCCCGGACAAAAAAAACTAATAAAAACATCTTTAATATTTGCAGTAATTGCATTCTTTATTTCAATAATTCTTCTTTTATCTTATCTCTTAGGTACACCCTTGCTTTATGAAGGAAGTTTCATCCCGCCGGCATTAACAACTTCTCTTGCCTTTTTATTCCTTAGTATAGCATTATTATTAATATCTGGACTCAAAGTTTGGACTTATGATGAATTATCGAACGCCTTGAGTACACGTTATACATATAGTCTTGTATTAGTTTTTGTTATTCTTATTTTAAGTGTAATGACAACCGGATATTCATATTATAAGAATTATGAAAAACAATACCGATTAGGAATCGAACAAGATCTATCATCAATTGCATCATTAAAGGTTAATCAAATTGTACAATGGCGGAAAGAGCGTTTGAATAACGCAGAATTTCTTTATAAGAATACAGAATTCTCCGGGTTGGTAAATAGCTTATTAAAAAACCAGAACGATATAGATGTAAAAAAAAGAATTCGAGAATGGATTGATAAAGTCCATTCAACTTACCAATACGAAAGCATTAGCCTTCACGATCTGAAAGGTAGAGAATTAGTGGCTTCGCCTATAAAGAAAATGCACTCACACTTATTTTTTCCTAAACTTTTATCAGAAATACAGAAATCCGAAGAAATAATATTTAAAGATTTTTACCGCGATGAAAATGACTTGCGTATTTATTTGGCAATTTTCATCCCAATACAATTCGATAATAATTTAATTGGCATTCTCGATCTGCGGCTTGATCCACAACAATATCTTTATCCGTTAATAAATGAATGGCCAACACCGAGTAAAACAGCAGAAACACTTATTGTAAGGCGCGAAGGGAAAGAAGTAGTATTTCTTAATGAACTTAAATTCAAAAAAAATACTGCCCTCAATCTTAGGAGACCGTTAACTGAATTAAATTTAACTTCCGTGCAAGCTGCGCTAGGTAAAAAAGGCATTATACAGGGTGTGGACTATCGCGGTGTTCCGGTTCTTGCTTATGTATGTCCAATACCAAATTCGCCATGGTTTCTGGTTACACGAATTGATGTAGCTGAAGTATATGTACACCTTCAAGAATGGTTTTGGGCCATAATTATTCTCGTGGTTGTACTCCTCACAGGTTTAGGTACAAGTATTGGCTTAATTTGGCGGAATCAAAGGTCTAAATTTTATTTAGAGAGATATCAATCGACTGAAAAAATTAGGAAACTAAACCGTGTCTATGCCGTCCTTAGCGACATCAATGGAGCAATTGTGCGTATTCGTAATTCTCAAGAACTATTTGAGAAGGCTTGTGATATAGCTATAGAAAAAGGCGGCTTTCAAATGGCGTGGATCGGAAAGATAAATTTACAGACGATGAAAGTTAATGTTGTTGCTTCTAAAGGAATATCGGAAGTACGTCTTAAAAAACTAGACTTTAATTATGATGATGAAAGTCTATTAAGAATGGCCGGGCGAGCAATTAAAAGCGGAGTACATGTAATTTCCAACGATATTCAAAACGACGGAAGTATTCTTCCTCTGGATAAAGATTCAGTAATGTACGATACAAAATCATCTGCGGCATTTCCTCTTAAAGCTTTTGGGCAAGTCTGGGGCGTTTTCAAACTATACTCAAGTGAAGTTGGATTTTTTGATGAGGAAGAATTAAAACTGCTTGATGAACTAGCGATGGATATCTCTTTCTCAATCGAGTTTGCAGAGAAAGAAGCTGAAAGCAAGCAAGCGGGAGATAAGTTAATTGCCTCGGAAGTTCGGTATCGTCGTTTATTTGAATCTGCAAAAGATGGGATTCTTATTCTAGATGCGGAAACCGGAAAGATTGTTGATGTAAATCCATTTTTGATTGATCTGTTGGGCTACTCAAAAGAAAAATTCATTGAAAAAGAAATATGGGAAATTGGGTTCTTCAAAGATATAGTGGCTAATTACGACAAATTTTTAGAATTACAGAAAAATAAATATGTCCGTTATGAAAACTTACCATTGGAGACTAGTAATGGACGAAAGATAAATGTAGAGTTTGTTAGCAATGTGTATTTAGTTGATAACCAGAAGGTGATTCAATGCAATATTCGGGATGTAACCGAACGCAAACGGTCAGAAGAGGCCTTACAGCAAGAAAGGGATTTTTCTAGAACAATTATTCAAACATCCCCGACTTTCTTTATTGCTATCGGAAGTGACGGCAAAACCATAATGATGAATAATTCGATGCTTAAAACCATCGGATACACATTGAGCGAAGTTGTCGGAATGGATTATTTGGCAAACTTTGTCCCGGTGGAAGATCGTGAGATGCTATCAAAAATCTTCGAGGCACTGTTGACCACTAATGAGTCGACCATGAACGAAAATTCTATCCTTACAAAAGATGGTCGAAAGATTATTGTTGAATGGCATGGGAAAAACATACTTAAACCAAACGGTGAGACTAAATATTTCTTTGCTTTAGGTATAGACATCACCGATCGCAAGCTTGCAGAAAAAACAATACGCGAAAGCGAAAAGAAATACAGAAGTATTTTTGAAAATATACAGGACGTTTATTACGAGACCTCCCTTGATGGAATAGTATTAGAAGTAAGTCCCTCGGTTGAGGTTCTTACCAAAAATAAGGTTAAGCGAGAAGATGTAATTGGGAAATCAATGTATGATTTTTATTTAGATTCTAATGAAAGAGATGCTTTAATTAAAGAGTTGCTAAATAGGAAAAGCTTGGTTGATTATGAAGTCCAGCTAAAGAACATAGATGGCACTGTAGTACCTTGTTCAATTTCATCAAAAATTCAATTTAATTCAGATGGAAAGCCCGAAAAAATAATTGGAACTATGCATGATATTACAGAGCGCAAATTAGCAGAAAAAGAACTTCTCAAATTATCCCGCGCAGTTGAGCAAAGTCCAGTGTCTGTTATTATTACAGATACTAAAGGAAATATAGAATATATAAACCCGAAATTAACTGAAGTTACCGGCTATCAATTGACGGAAATTCTTGGCAAGAACCCGCGAATATTTGCCTCAGGAGAAAAACCAAAAAGTGAATACAAAATTATATGGGATACAATTACATCCGGGAAAGAATGGCGTGGAGAATTTCTCAACAAAAAGAAAAACGGCGAATTATATTGGGAGTTTGCATCCATCTCAGCAATAGTAAATGAAAAAGGAGAGACAACACATTATCTCGCAGTTAAGGAAGATGTCACCGAGCGCAAACTAGCAGAAAAAGAAATTACAATGCTTGCTCACTCCTTAAAAAGTATAAATGAATGCGTTAGTATCACCGATATGGAAGACAAAATTATATTTATCAACGAATCTTTCTTAAAAACTTATGGTTACAATGAAAATGAATTGGTTGGAAAACATATAAGCATAGTACGTTCGCCTAAGAATCCGCCAGAATTAGTTAATGAAATTTTGCAAAGCACAATACGTGGAGGATGGCAGGGTGAATTGTGGAATAGAAGAAAAGACGGCAGTGAATTTCTGATTTATCTATCAACAACAATGATTAAAGGCAAAGATAGTAGCTCTATAGGACTAATTGGGGTTGCTAAAGATATTACCGAGTTCAAACAAGCCGAAGCTGCATTAAGAAAGAAAGAATATATGTTATCGCAATCACAAAGCCTCGCGCATATTGGAAGTTGGGGCT
>Ga0172380_10000199_pt1 | contig 130218 bp, 234 predicted proteins | sample Leawe162metaG_FD_119747 | JGI IMG/M metagenome (GOLD analysis project Ga0172380, IMG submission 119747) | Leachate microbial communities from a municipal landfill in Southern Ontario, Canada - Leachate well 162 metaG | ecosystem: Engineered > Solid waste > Landfill > Unclassified | place... | reverse complement strand
CTTTTGCGCTTTTAGCTTTTGCGCTTTTAGCTTTTGCGATGTTATCGTGCTGTGACTTAGCTTTTGCGCTTGTCTTGTCTTTCGACTTAGCTTTTACTTTTGTCACTTTGACAACTTCTGCAACTTGTTTTTCGCTATCTTCTTCAAACGTAACGAATTTTTTGTCTTTCGTTACATTAAAAAAGAATTTCGCAAAACGTTTTCTTAACGTGCAAGTTTCACGTGTTGTTGTTGTGCTTTTGTCTAGCACTTCTATGACGTTTGCAACGTGCTCATTTAACAAGTTAGAAAATTCTTTTTTCGTATCAGAACTTTTCAACTTGCTTGTCAATTCTTTGTCAACTTTATAGTTGACAATCTCAATACGATTGACAAATTGTTTATACACGTTAAAAGTGACTTCATTATTTTTTATAGTGAAATCACGCTCAACGTCAAGTCTTATCGCTATAATTCTTTTATCGTTTTTATATATAGCGATTTTATCTTTTAATCGTTGCTCGTCATTGTATATCTTTGACATCATCTTATCAATCTTCATTATTGAAGTTTTCACGATTTTTTACTCTCTCTCTGTGACTATATAAAAAACAAAAGTATATTTTTTTATTCTGTTTTTATTTTTCTAAACTGCAAGCATTTATTTTTTTTGCTTATTGTTTTTCGTTGTCGCTCAACGTATTATGCTTTAAGCTACTTATTTTTTACTTGCTTATCTTTGAATGAACTTCTTTTATACTTCTGTATAGAGTATATCATATATATACTTTTAGTCAAGATACTTTGAAAAACATAATCACTTTGAAAAATCAAAATTAAATTTATTTTAAAATAATACTTGACAAAAGACATTTTATTATAATTTTTTTTACTTAATATATATTGATATAAATTATATTTAATTTTAAATCAAAAAATTTTTGACTCACGAAAGTATTAAATATCCCCCCACGTTTTTTCTCGACGAGAATTTTTCTTTTTCTGCGATTTCACACGTCTACTGTATCTTACACGGAGTGGTCCAGTTTTTTTCTACACTAGTATATCATATATATACTTCATTATATGCATCATAATCCGCTTCACCAGAGCCCCGAGACCTAAGAATTAATGCGTAATGCGCAAGTCCCGAGACACAAGACCTAACGCACAAGAATCGAGATACAAAACTCAAGACTCAAGACTCAAGGCATGAGTGTCAAGGTGTAATATTTAAGACCTGGGTGTTGAAGCGTTATAGTTGAATGTCTGGGTATCTATTATAAGGTGTAAATACTCGCTTCTCCCTGCTCAAGTTGGAGTAGTGGTTAACAAATTATTTTAAATTTTACTTGACAAAGATGTTGTTTTATGATATACTGTGTTTAATCATGAAGAAAACAGTAGGTGGCTATACGCCGACATATAGTTTTACGGAGCAACCGGTGAGTGGTTCGTTGCGTAAGTTCACGAAGAGGTACTATAAATCGTGTTTAACGTGCGGTCACTTTGTCGAGGGCAGGGAGAGTAAGGTTAGTGATTGCGAGTTTAAGGAAGATATGATGGTGTGTAAAGAGTGTGGGAAGTATGAGAAGGGGAGATAATGGGTAAATTATTGTTAGAAGACTGTTTAACTACGATGCATAAGAATGAGATTTGGTATAATTATGTGTTTTGCGGACCGCCTGATTTTGATGAGTTAGGGTGGAACCCGGGTAAAGATTGGGGTAAGTATTTAGACTTTCTTGAGAGAGTGTTTAAAGGGTTTAAGATTGAGACGGGTGCGGTTACGGTTGCTATTACGGATAGGAAGTATGATGGTGGGGTAATTGAGAAACATGCTGAGATAATAAGGATAATGCATGAGTTAGGGTATAAGTATATAAGTCAGAAGATATGGAATAAGTCTGATAAGAGGAATTTATATAGGTTAAATTATTCATTTGTGATGTCGTTTGGGAAAGGTAAGATTAAGCAGAATCATAATGACGATTATGAGTACGATGTGTGGAGAGTAGATAATGATAAGTATGATGGGTATAGCTATGGATTCCCTACGGATATAGTAGAGAGGTGTGTGAAGAATTTCACGAATAAAGGCGATACGGTGTATGACTGTTTTATGGGAAGCGGGACAACGGCGGTAGCGTGTTTACGGACGGGCAGAGATTATTTTGGGAGTGAGATAGATGAGGCGACGCATAAATTATCAGTAAAGAGGCTTGAAGAAGAGGAGAAGAAGATACTATGAAAATTAGAAAGAAAATCAATTATGAATTTGATGCTATTCAGTATACAGGACTTAATTATGATGATATTGTAGAATTTATTAAGGGTGATGGTCAGGCGTGGGTGTGCGGTAAAAAGATAGGGTTAGATACAGACTATGGTAGAGTATATGCTTCTAAAAATGATTATATTTTTAAAGATGAAGATTGTGGTGTAAGAGTATGTAAATCAAGATATTTTAAGCATATTTATGAAGTAGTTAAGGAGTAAAGATGAAAATAGAACGGCATGAATGGAAGATAAAAGATAAGTTTAAGGGTAAGTTACATCTTGGTACACGTGAGCGTAAGAGAAGAATTAAGCAGATTGAGAGTGGTGCGTTGAAGAGCGATAATGGAGTGAAAGTATAAAAAGGAGGACGGAATGCGGTGCCCATATTGTAATAGCGATAAAGAAGTTATTAAAACAGACTACGAAACGTTACAAGTTTATATGTGTAGAGAATGTTCAGGGACATTTACAGTTAATGAATCGTGTTGTAGTTACGAGTGTGGGTGTAGTAGCGAAGTATCGCATACTGATAAATTATATAATTGGGGTTCGATATTGTGGTCTGCTTGGGTGAGGGGAGATAAATCTACTGAGATAATAGGATGTTTTCATGAAGATGGGAGTATGTATAAAATAGTTGTTCCGCAAAGGCTTAGAGACACAATAATCGAGATACAAAATTGGTTGTGTAATATATATATTGAAATTGAAAAACTCAAAACAAGAATAATAAGTTTAGAAAATATATTTAAAGAAGTGAAGTAGTAAATAAACCTAGCGTTGGAGGTGCGCAGATGCGAATGGGTGTATCGCAGGTAACTTCTAGTGTAGAGACGATAGAATTTTTTAAGAAACAAATTATAAGAGAGACATATATACCAAGAAGTTTGAGACAAAGTTTTAAGATAAACTATGATAAAAACGGGAAAGTTGTTTTTAGTGAAAAGAAATCAATATGGAAATAATTGATTATATAATAGATGGAATAAAACTTGATATCGGGTGCGGTAAACATCCTCGGGAAGGGTATGAGCATTTAGATATACAACCGCTTGAGCATATTGAATATGTTTGCGATGCGAGTAAAGAGTTACCATTTAAAGATAATAGTTTAAGTGCTGTGTATAGTTCAAATACGTTAGAGCATTTTTCGTGGAGAGATGTAGACAGTATTTTGAAGATGTGGGTTAGAAAGTTAAAAGTTAAAGCTAAGATAGAGTTAAAAGTTCCATGTCAGAAGAGTGTCAGTAGAGCGTATTATGAGGGTAGAATAAAAGCAAAAGAGTTCTCAAATGCGACGTATGCTGACCAAGACGATTATACGAATTATCATAAGTGTGCGTTTGACCCAGAATGGTTAAGTGAGTTATTAAAAGATGCTGGATGTAAAGACATAAAAGTAACAGAAGAGTATAAAGATGAAGTTGGTGAGTTGACCGGGTTTTTAATTGAAGGGGTGAAAGCATGATAAGACGTAGCGATGGGAGTAGAGTACCACCACCAGAAAATTTTGGTAGTATCAATATAACGGCAAGTGACGTACTTGAGAGAGGTGATGCTGTTTTTATGAGTGGGCATACATTACATGGAAGTAATACGCTAACACTTAATACTTTAGAAGAAGCTAGAAATAACTTCCGAGAGTGGGGTAGCGTTGTTCCTGACTTAGGTATGATTAGTAGTGATATTAACAATCAGATTAACGAACAGATTATAGTAGGTTTAACTGACGTTGCACCGCATAGTGTTCAGTTTACGAATAAAGAAGGTAAAAGAATTAAAATAGACTTTAGTGGAAATGAAGTTAAGTATGAAGGTGATATGATAATGAGTGATGCGGCAGATTTGTTCTTTAACGCCGTATTCCAGAGGTACTTTAATCATGCACAAGCACGGGCAGTATAGTGAAATAGTATGCGGTGACGATTGTGAATTTTTAGATAAAAAGAAAGAGTTTTGTAATAAGTATAAGAGTAAGTTAGAGTGCGATATACCAATGTTCTTTTATAAACTATATCAATGTAGAAATAAACATGAAAATTAAAAATATAGATAAGATGCGTGAACGACACAAAAAAGAAATTGAGCATTTACAGGAACTGTGTCATCATGAAAATATTAGTGATTGGACGGAGTACATGTGGGCAGTAGGGCATTACGGGTCACCAGTTAAGTACTGCTTATTTTGCGGTAAGATAATAGAACAAAGAAAGGAGAATACGTGGACAGTAGTTTAAAAAAGTATATTTCTTTTAGGAAACAGTACGAGAAGTGCTTGATGATGAAGAGTAGACAGAAACAGATATATTGCTATCATTGTGGTAAAGATATAACCCTATGTACTAAGTATAATGATATTTGTAGCAGTAAAAAATGTTTACCAGAAAGGTTAAAAGGTAAGTATGTGTAGAACTTTTGTTTCAGAGATTATTATATCCGAGGGGTGCGATACTGTACACGAATTTTTTAAGTCATTAACACCGTCAGAAAACAAAGCAATATTCTGTCAGAAAAAGATACCATTATTTGTGACAGAAAATATAAAAAATAAATTCAAGGAAATCAAAAATGCACATCAAAACAGAAAAGGGTCTTGAAGTAGATTTAAGCCCTGAAGAGTTAAGACATTTTAAAATAAAAGATTCACGTAGTTTAAAAAGTTTCGTATCAGAGCTTGCTAATGAAGAAAAGATTAAAATTGGGTTTACATCTAACGATAAATAATTATTGCGGGATAGTGCAGCCAGGTAGCACGTCAGGTTCATACCCTGAATGTCGTGGGTTCAAATCCCACTCCCGCTACCAAAAACTGAGCGTAGGCTAGTCTGGTCAAGTCGCTTGTTTTGGAGACAAGAGTTCAAAGGTTCAAATCCTTTCGCTCAGACCAAAAGAAAAATAAAAAATAACTTGACAAACTGCATTTTTTATGATATACTCATTTCATAAGTAGATAAGAATTGAATCTGATTATAAAAAGGAGAAAATATGGAAGAAAAAGTCATTTTAATAGACGCAACATGTAAACACTGTGGGAATATATGTCAAATTGATTATATAGACTTTCTATTATCAATGAGAGCGAATCATTTTTATAGAATGACATGTTATGCAGAAGGGTGCGGGAAGCAGACTTTAATAACGTATCCGCATATAACAGTTGCTATTGAAAGAGGACAGAAACCAGAGGAAGTTTTATCTACTATAAAAATAAATGACTATGTAAAAAAGGAGGAGACTAAATGAAGTTAATTGAAGCTATGCATGGTACGAAACATACGTTACGTAAAATGGAAGATTTACGTAAGAAAATAAGTATGTACTGCGCTGATTTAGACTGTATGCAGGCTACTTATGGAGACGCAGACTCACAGAAGAAGAAAGTTTCAGAATGGTTACAGATGCACCATGATTTGGCGTTGAATCTGACTAAACTTAAGAAAGATATTCAGAGGACGAATCTAGAAACAAACGTTACTATAAAAATCGGTGACGAACCTGTAACTAGAACTATTTCTGAATGGGTTATACGTAGACGTGAGATTATAGATTTCGAGATACAGTCGTATAGTATTCTTTCAGATAGAGGGTTGTCAGATAAGTCGATGTTAGTTAGAGGATTGGACACAGATAAAGTAAAGCAAGCTAGAGTCAGGTTCTATTTCGATGCGTCAGAACGTGATAAACAGTTAGAGTTACTTAAGACAGAAAAAGAGTCAATAGATAAAGTTTTAGAGATAGCAAACGCTACGACAGACGTAATTGAAAAGTAATACTGCGAAAAGTGATACCTTGTTCACAGATATGCATATCTGGTATAGCTGAGTAGCTTATACGGAATTGATGTGTGAACTAATCTAGAGTAGCTCTCTAGCGATAAATCAATTCCAATTTAAAAAATAGTTCTTTCACAAAAGTCTCAGATAAAGAGATAAAAATCGGAAATAATAAAGCGTATTCTGCGACGATAAGCGGATTTAATTGTTAATTACGAATAGTAATTATTACAAAACGGATATCGTCCTAATCAGACGAATGTTATTGTTATGAATAGATACGTCAGTATCTACTCTGCGCATGGGGAAAAGTATCCCCGACCTAAGACTTAAGATAGCAAGCTTTAAGGCTGAAGTTAAGCAAGAGTAAAGGGTAACGTATCAAGACTAAAGACAAGTGATAATTCACTTTGGGCAACACTCGATGAGAGAACCTGATGGTGAAGTTACACGTTAATTGTCAAATGTCGTAAGTAAGTTAGGTTCTTTGTTAACGTCCGAGTTACTTCTTACGCTTCCTTTATTTGGAGATTGTGAAAGACATAATATGAGAGGTAGATTTAAATGAAAGAGATGTTTACGAAAGAATATATAGAATTTTTAGAAAAGAATAAATTACTCCCAATCAATGAAACAGCGAAGATGTTAAATCTTCACCCGGCCACATTACGTAGTTTTGCGAAATCAGACACTATAAAGCATGTAAGAATAGGTAAAAAATATTACTTTAATCTAGAGGATATAAAAAATAGTAAAGTCGAAGAAACTATTTTACCGAAGGGTGTTATTATTAACAATGGGTATATTAAAATACACGTTGGTAAAGATAATAACTTAGCTGATGCTAATGGATATGCTTTATTGCATAAGATGATATTAGAATCCCATTTGGGGCGTAAACTACTCGAAAACGAGAGTGTTAAGCATAAAAATGGGATTACGTTAGATAATCGCTTAGAGAATCTTGAAGTAGTATAGACAGAAAGAAAGAGGTGAAATATGGTTGATATCGCTAAGTTGAAAGAATTGGGAATGACTAGGGTAGCAAGTGATATTGAGAAAGCGTTAGAATTTAAAAGAAAAACGATGATAGCTTATGAACGGTTTAGATTTGTTACGCCAGATAAGTTTGTAGATTTTAATACAAAACTATATAATAAAACAGTTAAAAAACCTAACAAATATTCCGAATCTTACGATAAGTTAATATTCACTAGAATAGACCAGTATACTAAAGTACCGCCAGCTGATGTTTTACTTAAACTTGAAGAAGCGCAAAACGTTAAGTTGGAAGATGGTTCTAATGTATGTGTTTTTGATACGTATGAAATAGCACACATACAAAGTATTGTTGAAAGAAAAGACCCCATACTTTTTGGATGTATAACAGGTTGCGCTGATAAGTTTTTTATAGCTCAATGGGACGATGATGTTAAAATAGAAGATATTATTAATGAAAATGAGGGATAATAATAGTGTGGAAACCACCCAAGAAACAAGACACTATTGATTATAGGCAATATGTAACTTCAAGTGCTATGTCATTTGGTGCGATGCATGATTTTGTTTTTCGTGGGGAAGAGGCTGTAGATAAAGATTTATTTACTAAGCGTGTGGAAAAATACCGTAAAAAATATGAAAAAAATAATGATGGTAGCCCCTTAGAGTTAATGTTTAAAAAAGTATTTGGTTAAAAATAAAGGTGAATAATGTATAAAGAAGAACTAATGAAAAGATTAGATGAGAGCGGGTTGTGTTTTATATGTAAAAAAGTTCTCGAAAAAGAAGATATGCCAGTAGAAATATTTGATAAATTTTTTGGGAAAACGGTAAAGGTGTGTAAAAAACACTATAATTGTTGTGGAGGGGAATAATGCCTTATGCGACAATTAATGACTTACCTGAGCATGTAAAAAAAGTAAAGAGTAAAAAGAGACAAAGAATGTGGCTTGCGGTGTGGAATAGCGTCTATCGAAAAACTGGTAGCGAGTCACGAGCGTTTGCGGCTGCAAATTCTAAGCTAAAAGAATTCAAAATAATGACATATAGAGAGATAAAAGAATTGATAGGGCATTATATTAAAGGTACTAAAAAAGGACCGTATGATAAAAAGAAAGATTTGGAAGATTAGTATATGAGCGATGAATTGAACGACGATATAAGTGATGATATGCACGATGCGTTAAGCGGAGAGTCTGTAGATTTTAAAGTAGATTTAAAAGATATTAGTAAGAAGTCTACTCCAGCGGCTTATAAGTTTGATAGTAGTAAAATATCAGATTTAAAATATCTTGAAGATATTTTTTCAAAAGAATATGACCAGTTTAAATCATTAGAGTATCTTAAAAAGAATCACGATGTTTTAATTGCGCAAGGATATCCACAATCCCCTACCCTTAATGAGTATCTTTTTTGGACGACATTATCAAGAAGGATGCAGATTATATACCAACTTCAGCATAAAAGACAGATGGAGACTATCAACGATTATTCAACATTAACCAAAGCTGAGGATACTAAGTTTTTAGGTGATATACAAAAAATAGCTGACCATATAACAACCTTACAGAAAACACTTGATTCCACGTTACAAACAACAATGGAGCTTAAAGACGTTGTTGATTTACATAAAGAAACATGCGAAAAAGCCGAGAAATTTCTAAAAGCACATTTCGGTGAGTATGTAAAAGCTGACCCAAATGCTAGTGGTATAAAAAATATTATTGATAAGGCATATTGGTGCTTTACTCAAGATTTTATATCTAAAGATACTGGAAAAGAGAATATAGCTTATGTGTGGTCTGAAGAGTTAAAGTATTTATTTGATAATAAATTAATACCATTAGAATATATGGCTTTTGTGCTACGTACAAGCATTGAAGGATTGTACAATACAGCTAAGCTTAGAAATGATAGTTTAAGTGAGATTAATAGAGAAGATGCTGAAAAAAAACTTAAAGAATTAATGCTTCCATTTGAACAAGAAAAACATGACAAAGATATGGGGATACTAGAATCTAGTGTTCAATTAGTAAAAATTGATGATACTAAGATAGTATAAGAATTTGGTAAAATAGATGAATTTTAATAAATATTACTGCGTTGGTTGTCATAAAGAGTTATCTAAGTGGGCTAAAAAAAATAATAAAAAAAGATGCACTTCTTGTACTCAGATAAGAAGGTTTAAAAACCATAGCGAAAGAGAGAAGATTAGTCTATCCCAGATAAGAAGATTTAAAGACCCTGAAGAAATATTAAAAATAAGCATAGCTACAAAAAAAGCACTAAATAACCCCGAGATAAGAAAAAGAATTAGTTTAGCTCAAAAAATAAGGTTTAGCAATAAATTAGAGAGAGATAGAAATGGATTACTGATAAAAAAAGCATTAAGTAACCCAAAAACAAGAAAAAAAATGAGTTTAGTACAGAAAGGTAAAAAACACTCATTAGAATCAAAAAGAAAAATAAGTATCAGTGTTAAAAAAGTTTTAAGCAATCCGTATATTAGAAAAAAAATAAGTGACGCAGGGGTTAAAAGATTTAGTAGTATTAAAGAAAGAAAAAGAATGAGTAGAATACTTGGCGGTACGGGTAATTTAAGTAAAACATATTTAAAATATGGCAAAGATTTTAATAATAGAAATAAAGAATTAATTAGGAAGCGAGATGAATATAGATGCCGCAGTTGTGGTCTTGGAACGATTCAGAATGGGCGTAAACTAGATATTCATCATATAGACTATAATAAAAAAAATAACAATCCAAAAAATCATATATCACTTTGTAAATTCTGTAATGCAAAAGCTAACTTTAATAGAAAATATTGGAAAAAATATTTTAAACAAAAAATTAAAAAAATATATGCAAAAATTAACGGATGAAATTCGTGAAGCATTATGTTATTACGTGGTGATGAACCACCCCAAGGAGTTTTGTAATTTTTTTGGGCCTACATGCTGGAGAAAGCCATTTTTTCTACGTTATTATCAGTATCAATATGCTATTGTTCCAGAATGTGTTGTTATTGGTGGTCGTTCATTCGGTAAATCTATAGTTTTAGAATTTACAATGCTCCAACAGGCATTACTCATATATAACGAAGAGAGTCTATTAACAACATTCAGAAGAATGCATGTTAAAGATAGATTTGAAAAAGTTATTTCTTATCTTATTAGAGTTCCATATTTTAGAAAATTCTTAAAGGGCAGAGGCGATAAGACCACTAAAGATTCAATAACTCGTACGCCTTTTTATTCTATACATTTGCGTAATGGGCATGATTTAAAGGGTATAAGTGTTGGAGATGACCCTCTCGCAGTTTCGATACAATCGACTCACCCTGTGCGTAGATATATTGATGAAATGCAGACATACCCAAAAGAAGCATGGATAAAGTTTCAGTCAACACGAGACCCCAAAGGTAGTTTTGATAAATATTTCGGATGTGCAGATGGAAGATTAGATACTCCATATTATGAATTAGATAATAAATCTAAAAAATTCCACAATAAAAGATTTCATGTAGCTAGATTAATGGAGCCATATTTTAATCAAGAAGATAAAATTAATTTAATTCAGACATTCGGCAGTGAATCAGCGAATGACTATTTACAACAAGTTTTGGCACTTTGGGGGGAACCAGCGTGGTCGGTGTGGCCAGAACAAGCTATGCGGGCGTGTATTGATAAAGAAGAAATAAAAGCCGGAAGCGGTATATTAAAGAATCATATTGAGTACTTTACGATATCAGCTAAAGATTATAATTTAGTAAATTCACCCAGTGCTTTTTTGCAGAATATGAAATTACCAAAAGGAGTAACGGAAGTTATATTAGCTATTGATGCTGGGTATTCAGAACCTACAGTTATATTACCATTTATGCATATAAATCATAAGTGGCATCTATATAATATCGTAGAGTTGATTGACAGAATGATACCCGACAATCAAACTGAGATTATAGATTATATAGCTGATTTTTTTAATGCTATGATTATACCAATAGACTGTTCTTCTGCTGATGGTAGAGCTGTAGCGAGTAGCTTACAAAACCCTAAACGTGAAGAGTATAAAGATAAACACTATGACAAGCGAGTTGTGTGGGTGGAATTTCAGAAATACTTTGAAGTTGGAAAGAAGATGGATGAAAAAAAAGGTGAAGAAGTTGCTATAAAAGAAAAAATTAAAGATAAAACAACGACTCTTTTAAGACAGATGTTCTCAAATCAAGAATTTTATATGTACTTTTCTGAGGATTTATTACTACAATTTAATGCTGAAAAACAAAAACGCTCACAAAGCGGTAGAACTGAGATTATAACACCTGATTGGGTACATATTCCAGAGGCTTTTAGATGTTTTGCGGCAGCGTATTATGAGAAGTATGTTATTATGAAAAATGAAGAAGTTGATGACGAACCTGATGAGATGGCTCATGCTGAAACCGTTGAATTAGGTTTTGAAGTATTTCAAGGGAGCAGTGATAATAATGAAAACTAATAAAAAACAATCATTGACATTAATGGCAAAAAGATATATATTTAAAAGCGATAAGATATTTAATGATAAGTCAAATACCCCCGTAGCAGTATCTGTTGATGATTTTGATATAGGAGATATAGGATTTGTTGATGATAGTATGAATTATCCAGTAGAGTATAATGATAATTTTTTTATATTACCAGGTTTTAGAAAAATCTTAGTTAAAAAAAAGGAGAGAAAATGCAAAAAACTCAAGAAGAAAGAATAAAAGAGCTTTTAGATAAATACGCCGCTTTTATTCATCAAACAGATGCTGAAAAAGTCAAAGTTGTTAGACTTTGTGGAATATTATCATATTTAGAAGCACTACAGCAACAAAATATTACAGTTGACACTGCTGTTAAAAATTTAACAGAATTTTTAGATAAAACAGTTATAAAATATACAGGGGGTGATTCTAATGGCTAAAAAAGGCGGTAAAAAAGGTGGGAAAGGCGGTGGTTGTGGCAAATAATGTTAAAGATTATTTAACAAAATATCTGAATGAAAATCTTAAAGATAAAGTTTTAGGGTTATATTCAGAAATAGCGGAAGATTTTCAGCACTGGCCTGCTAGTATTAAGTTTCATCATAATTATCAAGGTGGTCTTGAGAAGCATACGTTAGAAGTTATTGAGTGTGGTTTAAAAATATTTAAGATTTTTGAACAAGAATTTAGAAAGAAATTAATAACAGAGTCTGATGTTGTTTTTGTGTGTTTTATACATGACCTTGAAAAGTTAACTAAGTATGTAGATAATAAAAAATATGATTCTGAAAATTGGCAAGCAAATGTCTATGAGTTTGAGTATAATTATAATAAAGTTGATTCACATGATAGTGCAAGAGTCGTAAATGTATGCGCCAAGCATGGAATATCATTATCTGATAAGCAATTAAATTCCGTAAGTTATCATCATGGTGGTTGGACTAAAGATGGTGGTAAAATGCATGCCTTAGCTGTTTTGCTTCATATGGCAGATTTAATGAGTGCTAACGTAATAGGGGGGAATTAGTATGGCGTATTATTGTAAAAAACCAAACAATAAAAAATGTGAATTTTTATACAAAGGGGTTACTGTTGGTACGGATAGAAAATTATGCAATATTTTATCAGATACTAAACCGTGTGATGGGGATTTTTTAGAAAAAGTATCATTTATTACAAAGATTAAAAACTTTTTCACGAGAAAAAATGGATAAAAAAATAGATGTACTCTTATTATCTGGTGGGTGCGGGAGCAGAGTCAAGAGTAAAATAGGAAATACTCCAAAAGCACTTATGCAATATAACAATGATATTGCAGTTAACACTGTGCTGTATCCTTTTATGCATGGGGATAATGTGGGAGTTTTTAAGATAAATATAAATATTCATAGTAGTGAAATTGAATATTTTAAAGACTTAGGGTACAATCTATTAGTTGAAGATATTAGAAATGGGAATGCGTATGCTATTAAGAAATTTTGTTCAAGTCTTTCAAATCCATTTATTGTTGTGCATAACGACGTTAATTTGCTAGATATTAATCTTCAGAATTTCTACATATCACATTTACAAAACGATAGTATGATGACTATGGTTGTAAAAAATATAGCAGAAACAGAAAAAGAACGTGGTGTTATAGTAAAAAAATATAATAAAGTATTAGGATTTACAAGAGAACGATGGGTTAATTGTGGGTTATATTGTGTAAATCATAGCGTAGTAGAGAATATTGAAGATAGTTTTCAAGATATAGATAACAATTTAATTCCTAAATTAATAAGCATTCATCAGTTATGTTGCTATGATTATAATGGGAAATATGAAGATTGGGGGAAGTAATAATGAATTTAGATGAAATTTTTGAGATAGTAGGTAAAATCCCAGGTACTGCTGGTAGAAAAGATGATTATGTTTCTCCGTTAATTAAGATTTGTGAAAAATTACCTGATAATGCAGTTATAGTAGAGATAGGGTCGCATTATGGTGGGTCAGCGTGTGTGTTTGGGTTAAAATTAAAAGATAAAAACGTAAAAATATATTGTGTAGACCCATGTTTTGTTAAAGATGAGCAACGCCCAGAAAGATATAATAAGTATGAATGCGTATTGCCATGTACATTAGATGCTACTTTATCAAACATTAAAAGATTAGGGTTAGAAAATAACATAACATGTCTTCCGGGTTCAAGTGAAGAAATACTATCTAAATGGAATGGTGAAAAATTTGATATGCTTTATATAGATGGTTCGCACACATATGAAGATGTTAAAATAGATATGCTGTGGTTACAACACGCCAAAGATAAGTGTATTCTACTTTTAGATGACTGGATAACGGGTGTTGAGAAAGCGTGTGTTGAACAAATAGTAAAATTTCCAGGTTTTACGCAGAGAACAGACCACACGTTCTGGCCGATGTATTATACTAGAGGATATTAATGTTTATTATAAGAAAAGAGTTTTTAAATAAATGGAAAAAATATTTAGAAATTGATAAATGGGATAGTTTTGGTGGTGAAGGGTTTAGAGTTTGGGGTCATGGTAATTTCCCATTTGTAGCATCATTAGTTCCTCAAGAAGCTAATAAAGTTCTTGAGATAGGTTGTGCAGATGGGTATTTGTTGCATCTTTTAGAAGAATCTGGGCATGAAACTATAGGTTTAACATATAGCACCGGTGAGCAACAGGAATGTCTAAAACACGGGTTGAAGGCTATTGTAGCAGATATGCATGATTTACCATTTGACGATAATATATTTGATGCTATAGTTTCAAGACAAACATTTGAACACTCATTGTCACCATTGATAGTACTTTATGAGTGCAATCGAGTACTTAAGTCAATGGGATATATGGTTGTTCATATACCATATAGTATTGACGGGACTGACTACCCGAATGATTATCATCATCACCCTTTCTCACCAACACAATGGAAGTTTTATTTTCATAAATCTGGGTTTAGAAAAATATTAAAAGAAGGTAGTGACGTTGAGCAGAATTCATATTATTTCGTATTACAAAAAACAGAACAATTAAAGTGGGGTAAAGATGTCACAAAGATTTAATGAAGAATTAAAGAAGAGTGGAGATAACCGTATTGATTTATATAAATTTGGCGGTTGGATATCGGATACGGATAAAGACCGTCTCATTCAGCTTTTATGTACTCATTTTAACCCCGAAGAAAAATATAGCGTAGCTGAAATTGGTATTTTTCAAGGTGGAGATGCTCTCATAATTCTTCATGCATTACCAAATTGTCATTTTCATGCTCTGGATAATTGGTTAGGCGGACCGGCGTCTCCCGGGTTTGCTAATATTCGAGAGGGTTTTGTACATGCTATAAAATCAACAAATACCGAGAATAGAGTAACGATACACGATGGTGATTCATTAAAAACAGCACCTAATTGGGATATAGAACTAGACTTGTGTATCGTTGACGGGAATCACGACGAACCATACGTGACGAGCGATATAACAAATATGTCTAAATGGGTTAAAGTCGGTGGTTATTTACTTGTTGATGATTATGATATGTTGCAAGTTAAGAGCGCAGTAGATAAGCTATTGTTAAATAATAGTAACTGGCAAAAAATTGAAGTTACAGAACAGATTGATAAATTAATAATGTTCAAAAGGATATAATTATGAGCGTTGACGTTTTATTTATTCATCCTGGTAATCATAAAAAAACATATCAGGAATTATCAAATAAATATACAGCTATAGCTCCGCCAACATGGACGTCATTATTAGCAAATTATGTAAGAAAGAATGACTTTTCTGTAGCGATACATGATGTAAACGTAGATGGGTTCGATGCAACACGTGAAATAAATAAATACTCACCTAACTTGGTAGTAATAATGGTGTATGGTCATCACCCATCTGCGTCTACTCAAACTATGGATAGCGCATCGTCTATAGCTAGAGATATAAAGAACTACAATAAAAATATACCAATAGCTATGGGTGGAACTCACCCATCAGCGTTACCAGAGAGAACACTTAGAGATGAAGCTATAGATTATGTCATAGTAGGAGAAGGTGCATATCAAGTAGTTGATATCTTACATTATTTAAATAGTGATAAAGAAATTAAGAATATATCTGGTATATGGTATATAAAAGATGAAACAATACTATTAAATAAACCATCTCCAATTATTAAACATTTAGACATAACGCTTGATAATTATGCGTTTGATTTACTCCCAGATTTTAGTAATTATAGGGCTCATGATTTTCACACATATGGCTATACAACACGCTCTCCATATGTAACATTAAATACATCTCTAGGATGCCCATATAGCTGTGATTTTTGTTGTATTAATTCTATCTTTGGTAAGCCGGGCATAAGGTATTGGTCACTAGACATAGTGTTTGATTGGATAGATGAGTTAGTAAATAAATATCATGTACAACATATAAGATTTGATGATGAATTATTTATTTTTGATATTTCAAGAGTTGAAAAAATATGTGATTTTATAATAAATAGACGTTACGATTTAAATATTTTTGCATATGCTAGAGTAGATACTATTAATGAAAAATTATTAAGTAAAATGAAAAGAGCTGGGTTTAATTGGTTAGGGTTAGGCATAGAATCCGCAAGTAAAACATCACTTAGAGGAGTTAATAAAGTAATAAATAAAAATATTGTATCTATTGTAAAAATGATAAAAGATAATGGTATAAACATAAGTGGTAATTTTATGTTTGGTCTTCCAGATGATAATATTGAGACAATGACAGATACATTTGAGTTAGCCGTTGAACTCAATTGTGAATCTCCAAACTTTTTCTGTACTATGGCTTATCCTGGTTCTAAATTATATAACAATTATAGTGACAAACAAGAATTATTACCAGAATCATGGAATGGATACTCTCAATATTCTTACGATACAAAACCACTACCGACTAAATATCTTGAATCATGGCAAGTACTAAAATTTAGGGATAATGCTTTTAAAACATATTGTTCAAATAAGAAATATTTAGATTTAATGAGTTATAAATTTGGTGAAAAAGTAAAGAATGATATAAAAGATATGCTTAAAGTAAGTATTAAAAGGAGATTATTTAGTGATTAATATAAATGATTTGTATTTAAAATCAAAACAAATACGAAGATGGGTGTTTGATGTGTGTGTTAATGCTAAAACTGGGCACTTAACGTCATCATTATCATGTGTCGATATACTTGTAGCATTATATTATAGCGGGATATTAAAATATGACTCATCTAATCCAGATTGGGATAAAAGAGATAAGTTTATATTGAGCAAAGGACAAGCTAGTATTGCTTTATATTCAGTGCTTGCTGATTGTGGGTTTTTTGATAAACTTCAATTACTGCATGTTGCACAACTTGGTGGAATTATGGGTACACATCCTCAGAGAGGTGTTCCGGGTATAGAAATAACATCAGGTTCATTAGGGCACGGGTTAAATGTCGCAGTAGGTATGGCATTAGCTAATAAAAAAGATAAACTATGCAATACTATATTTACATTAATTGGTGATGGTGAGTGCTATGAGGGGTCGATATGGGAAGCGGCTATGTTTGCAAGCCATAATAATCTTAACAATCTTGTAGTTATTATGGATAGAAATAAACTTTGTGCTACAGATTTTACTGAAGAATGTCTCGCCATTGAACCACTTATAGACAAATGGAAATCTTTTGGGTGGGAAACGTGTAGAATTGATGGGCATAATATGAGCGAACTTATAAGAGAACTACAATCATCTCATGCTAGAAGTTCATCTAAACCAAAGATTATTATAGCAGATACAATAAAAGGATATGGTATACCAAGTATTTACTATCAACCGTTGTGGCATTCAAGAACCCCAACAAATAATGATGAGATTGTTAAATTTAGAGAGGAGATAGCGTATGAGTAATCTACAACAAAGAGACGCATTTTTTGATGTACTCTATGATTTAGCTAAGAATGACAAAAATGTTTATCTTGTCAGTATTGACATGTCAGCTCCATCATTAGATAAGTTCAGAAAAGACCTATCGTCGCAATATATTAATGTTGGGATAGCAGAGCAAAATGGTATCAGTATAGCTTCCGGTATGGCATTACAGGGTAAGAAAGTATATGTTTATGGGATTTCATCTTTTGTATCAACTAGATGTTTAGAGCAGATAAGAATTAATTGTGGAATAATGGGTATTCCATTGACAATTGTAGGAGTTGGATGTGGTTTTAGTTATGATGATGCCGGTCCAACTCATAATATATTTGAAGATGTATCTTTGATACGAGCTATACCCAATATAATTATTAATAATTGTACGGATTCAATTATGGCTGAAAAAATTGCGTTAATGTCGTATAGTTATAAACAAGCTAATTATATAAGATTGGATAGAAGCAAAACAGATGATATATATGAAAAACATATTAATCTTGATGATGGTTTTCATATCTTTAAAAAAGGTAGTCGTAATATATTATCAACAGGTATTATGACGCATACAGCTTTAGATATAGCGTCTAGAATAGACGATTTAGGTGTAATCGACGTGCACACACTACCATTTAATAATAAAAAAATGCTAGATGTATTAAGTGATAGTGGTAGAATTATAACAATGGAAGAACATGTATTAAATGGTGGTTTAGGTGGGCACATTAGTGAATTTTTACACGATAATGATATATCTCAAAAATTATTAAGAATAGGAATTAAAAATAATCATGGGTACTGTCATAAGTTCGGGGGAAGAGAAGATGTGATATGGGGGTATTACGGAATAGACAACAAAAGTTCTTTTATTAGAATAAAAGAGTTTTTAAAGGAAGAATAATATGAATTTAACACTTTTAACACCATTTAGACCTAATAGAGCAGGTTATGGTAATCAGTATCAAATGACGCAAGATGATAATGGTTTATGGCATAATGGGGATATCTCAGGTGAAACAAATGAAAATATAATGGGGCAAGACCTTATTATTAGATGTTTATCATCTTTAAATAAAAACTCTTATTTTAAACATAAAATCATATTAGTTTATGAACCAGATGTTATATTTAGTGAAGTCTATAAAGATAAAATAAGAAATAAATTTAATATAGAGTTCTTTAAATCAAGTAAGAAACAATCATTGTTTCATTCTATGAGAGAAGCGTTACTTTTAATCCCAGATGATACTATTATGTGCTATAATTATAACATAGACTTAGTTTGTGGCAAGAATTGGGATAAATATGTTAGCGATGCTCGTTCTATTCATGGTGATGATAAGGTATATACTCCTATATGGGTAGAACCTAGACAGAAAATGACAAATGCTCATATGCCTAATTGTGGTGAAAAATATAAAGATTTAAGTTACAATGAAGAAACAACGTTAGATTCTATATGGAATGTATGGAGAAAGTTAAACTGTCATTCCCTAACAATGAAATTCCCAATAGATAAAGATTATATTACAGAAAAAGAATTGGATGATTGGAGTAATATTTGTAATCAGTTCGACAAAAAAACAATTATAGAACCATGTGGCGTTAGAGATTATGGATATTACAATGCCATGATAGCAAATAGTACTATATTTAAACAAGCTTCTGATTCTTTACTAACTACAATAGGTGCCCCAGATTTAGAGTTTGATAATAATTTAAAAAGAGATAAAGTTGTTGTGACAAATTCTCATTTATTTCATTTACATTTTAAATGTGAACTTGATAATATAGAGGTTGAGCATGAAAAGTAAGTGGTTATTAACAGGTGGCGGTGGATTCGTTGCGTCTCATTTTATAAATTTCCTATTAAAGCAAAATGAAGATGTAATAGTTACCACAAGATGGAATGAAGATACATCTAGAATTGAACACGTAAAAGATAAGATAAAAATAGTACAAGCTGATTTATTAGACTTAAGCAGTTTAATAAGAGTAATTGCTGATAATAAACCAGATATTATTAGTCATTTAGCCGCTGAAAGTTTTGTTAATTCTGGGTTTGTGTCCCCAATTATAACCATAGAAACAAACACAATAGGTACTGTAAACCTGTTTGAAGCTATACGTATTGTAAAAGATTATATTGATAAAAGCTATAACCCTATAATACACGTTGTTTCATCGAGTGAAGTTTATGGTAAAGTTGATATAAATGAAACACCAATAAATGAAGATAATCAAATAAGACCAGGAAACCAATATGCAATAGGTAAAATTGGAGCTGATATGACAGCGCAGTTTTACTGTAAATATTATAATTTTAATGTTATAATAACTAGGATGTTTACACATTTCTCTATTGGTAGAACAATGAAGTCAGCAGAAGTTAATTTTGCTCAACAAATAGCTAAGATAGAACTTTCGTTACAAGAACCAACTGTTAAACACGGGAATTTAAACTCCGTTAGAACATTTGCAGATGCTAGAGATGCCGTTGAAGCTTATTACATGTTAATTAAAAATGGCAATATAGGTGAAATCTATAATATCGGTGGAGAGGAAGTCTATACGATAGAAGAAATGCTAGATTATCTTATAGAGTTAAGCCCAATGAAAGATAAGATAAAAAAAGAACTTGATGATTCGCTAATGAGAAAATTAGATATAAATTTACAGATTGTTGATATTGATAAATTTAAGAAAGTATGCCCTGAGTGGAGACCTAAAATAACATTAAAACAATCATTAAAAGAATTACTAGATTGGTGTAGAATTGAAGTTAAAAATGGGAAACGATTTTAAAAATAAATATAGAGGTCTACATGATTACTATAGAAAACACTACATTATCAGGAGTTAAATTAATAAAACCCACTTGCTTTGAGGATTATAGAGGCGAGTATCTACAGATATATAACGATAAAGAGTATAAAGAGCAGTTATCGGAGCTAACTAATGAAAATTTCATAGAAGATGATATATCCGTATCTACAAAGCATGTGCTTAAAGGTATACACGGCGACAGTATGACATGGAAGTTAATATCTTGTTTATATGGTAAGTTTTATCTTGTAGTTATTGATTATCGCATAGGTGATTCAAATAATACGATAGAGAATAATCAATTTGGTAAATGGCAGGGGTTTACGTTGTCAGATGTAAATAAATATCAAGTATTAATACCTCCAGGTTTTGGGAATGGACATATTTGCTTATCAGATAAATCAATATTTCATTACAAACAAACAAATTATTATAATCCAAAAAATCAATTTACGATAAAATGGAATGATAGTAATTTTAATATTAGATGGCCTATAAACAATCCAATAATATCATTAAGAGATGAGTTGGGTGATATAAAACATATAGGAAAATAGATGATTATTACACGTACACCATTTAGAGTGAGTTTTTTTGGGGGAGGTACAGATTATCCTTTATGGTATAAAGATAATCCTGGGGCTGTTCTCAGCACCACTATCAACAAATATTGTTATATTATGTGTAGGTATCTACCCCCATTTTTTAAATATAAATATAACGTAAGATATAGACGTACGGAGAGAAAGAAATATATTTCAGAAATAAATCATCCTACCGTACGAGAATGTTTGAATTATATGAATATTAGTAAGGGAGTAGAGTTAGTACATACAGCAGACATACCAGCTTGCTCGGGTGTAGGTTCAAGCTCATCTTTTACAGTTGGTTTTATAAATGCGTTATACGCCTTACAAGGTAAGATGGTAACCAAAAGAATACTTTCTAACGATGCTATTTATGTTGAGCAAAAACTAGTTAAAGAAAATGTCGGTTCACAAGACCAAATAGCCGCATCTTTTGGAGGACTTAATAAGATTAGTTTTAATGGTGATAGTTATGTGGTTGATAAAATTATTTTACCAAAAGAAAAAGTATTAAAACTTCAAAACAATATCATGATGTTTTTTACGGGTTTTTCAAGAACATCATCAAAAGTAGCTGGGGAATATGTCCCCAAATTACCAACGAGTAAAAGAAAAGAATTACGTGAGATGTATTCATTAGTGGATGACTCAATTGAAATATTAAAGTCTAATAATATAGATAATTTTGGTAAACTAATAAATGAATCATGGAAAATTAAAAAAAGTTTTTCAAATGTAATATCTAATAAAAAAATAGATGATATGTATGATTGTGCTATGCGAAATGGAGCCTTGGGAGGCAAACTCTGCGGAGCTGGAAATGGAGGTTTTTTCATACTATATGTCCCAGAAGAATATCAAGATGAAGTTAAAAGAGCTATGAAAAAAGTATTGTTTGTTCCGGTTAAATTTGATGAATTAGGTAGCCAAGTAATATTATATCATCAGCAAGATTTTTAATCGCTGGCCCTCAATCTAGCGAGAGACGTTGATAAAAATAAAAATAGTATCTGGCAACGTCGGTACTTATAGGGGGAAGATATGTATAGTCAAGGGATGGTAGTGAACGTAAAAATCAATGATAGAACCGTAGAAGAAAAAGATGGGAAGGTTGTTATCCCATTTAATTCAGAATATAGTTTATTATTGAAGAATCGGAATGATAGGAAAGCAGTTGCACGTGTGTACATTGATGGGGATGAAGTTACTGAGAAGGGGAGACTTATAATCGACGCAAACTCAAGTGTTAATCTAGAAAGATATATAGATGACGTTGAGAGAGGTCGAAGATTTAAGTTTGTTCCTTTATCAAATAACAAAGTTTCCGACAAAGGTAACTCAGAAAAAGGATGTATAGAAGTTAGATTTCAGTTAGTTAAACCAGTAGTGAATAACGTTATAGTACATGAAGAACACATATATCATCATCGTCCACATTGGCCGATAAGATATAATGGTCCATTCTATGTGGATTATGATTATCCATTATTTGGGGGTACTGTTTTCTGTAATAGTGTTTCTAAGGGGCTATCGTCAGGTACTTTAAACACAAGCGGTAACAGTAATTTTACATCATTCGCTACATCAATAGCAGGTGCTGGTGAGATTAAAACGCATGATGATGCTTTTATACAAGACAATCATCTTGTTGAAGAAAAAGGTGCTACGATAAAAGGTAGTAACTCATCTCAAAAGTTTTCTTTTGCATACATTGGTGAGTTAGAGAGTAATGAAATTGTTATCAGATTTCAGTTGGTTGGGACTACAGATAGTAACATAATATCTAAGTATTGTAAAAAACACTGTCCATCATGTGGTAAGGCATATGGGGTTAACGATGCTTTTTGTTCAGTGTGTGGCGTAAAGAGATAGCAACTAAATCATTATCATTGAGGGCCAGTGGTTAAATTAGTTTACTGTTTAGATTGTAAAAAATTATTAAATCAAAATGCTTACTTTAAAAAAAATAAGAGATGTAGGTCGTGTAGTCAAAAATATAGGTTAAGAAATATTGAAAAACACCCAATGTATGGTAAAAAACATACATTAAAAACTAGAAAAAAAATAGGTTTATTTCATAAAGGTAAAAAACTTTCACTTAAGCATAGAGAAAAATTAAGTTTATCAAAGTTGGGTAAAAAAAATCCAAATTATGGTAAACGATATTCATTAGAATATAGAAAAAAATTAAGTTTAGCAAAAAAAGGCAAGAATCACCCAGGTTATGGTAAGAAACGTTCATTAAAAACTAGAAAAAAAATGAGTATTAGCCAAAAGGAGCGTTTAAAAAATCCAAAAAATAACCCGGCGTATAAAGACGGTAGAACTCTCAGAAAATATTATTGTGTTTGTTGCGGAAAGAAATTAAAATCATATACAGCTAAGAGGTGTACATTTTGCTATTTATTAAATAAAAATAGAAGACAAAGATTATTTGATACAGATATAGAATTAATAGTAAAGAAAGAATTATTAAAGAGAAAAATAAAATTTAAACATCCTTACCGTATTAAAAATCATCCAGCTGATTTTTATATTACAAAATATAATTTAATTATAGAATGCGATGGGGCGTATTGGCATAATAAACCTGGAGCGAAAGAAAAAGATAATCAGCAAAGTTCAATGATGCGTAATGCTGGATATTACGTAAAACGCTTGAAAGGTGAAAATATATTAAAAAAAAGAATAAATTATAATGAACTGTTGGAAAAATACAAACTATTGAATGGAGAATATGATTAAATTAGTTCAGTATAGAGTTGGAATTAATCCTAAAGTATATATACAGAAGTTAGTGGATATGTTCGGGATGGATAATGGGCAGATAATTATAAAAGTACAGAATAAAAAATTTATACATATTTCATTACAACCTTCATTCAAGCCGGACGAGATTGTTGATGTGAGTGATGAAAATATTAAAAAATAATAAAAAATAACTTGACAAAACACGATTTATGTGATATACTTATAGTGTATAATAGTTGCGGTGAAGACCGAGCTACCAGGTAGGTGGACTCGGTTTTTTTTAATGTCATATTTTGGAGGTTATATATGGGAGTATTGAAACATATAACGCATACTACAGCTTATCAAATTTATACTGGTAAAAAGTTTATTGAAAAAGCAACATTACAAGGAACTGGGAATGCTACTTTAACAATTTATGATGGTACCGGAACTGATGGCAGAGTTATAGCTGTGGTTGGGTGTCTAGCTAATAGTTTTTCAAGTGATGATAATATAAATGAAAAATGTGTAACTGGAGTTCATGCTGTTATTACAACTGGAGCTGGTTTAGCTCAAGCTGTAATATACGAAAGATAATATGTCAAAAAAGAATACAAAAAAAGCATATTTAAATAATGATGACTCGTCTAGAGAACTATACGCTGATTTTGGTAATCGTGTAAAATTTGGGTTAATGAGCGCCGCTGATGAGAATAGATATGTTAAAGGTTCTATATGTAAATCAAATAGAAGTGATTACGGAAGGGCGATAGATATAAGAATTCCTCAGGGGTATCATGCACAAGTAAAAAAAAGTTGGGAAATGTATGAACTTGATAGACTTTTTAGATATTTAATAGATAGACAAGTTGATTTTGCAGTTAATGGTTTTGAGTGGGAATTACCATATACAAAAGAAAAGAATCAAGGCTGGTGGGAGTTCATACAAACTCTTATAGGAAAAAAGAATAAAACAGTAGAAATAATTGAAAAAGAAAGTAAATTTTGGAATAAATGGTCAGCTACGATAAATAAAGATGTTCCTAATGTTGTTTCTGGTTTAGATGAGGTTACGAAATGGATATTTAAATCTTTGAAATTAAATGCAATGGCTCCATTAAATTGGGAATGGGGAACAATTGTAATAGATAAGATTGAGTATAATGTTCCTATAAGAATGACATTACAAAATTGTTTATCAACTGTGCTCGTGAGAGAAACATCAAGTTTTGTAGATGAACAGTTTTGGGTAAAGTTATCACCACAAAAAGAGATAACTGAAACTAATAAAAATACAAATGCTATAGCGAGTTTATACGAACACCCTACTGAAGGCGCATATTGGCATAATATACCAATTTTAAATACACAATCTGGGGAAGATAGTAAAGAGCAAGGATTTGTGTTAAAGTATCAATGGTCTCCGTCTGACAATACTGCGCTTAATCAAGGAAGAAGTATAACTATTGGACAGGGGCTTTACCCAACACCACCTTATGTTGGGATGTATGATATTTTAATGTTGCGGAGAGCATTATCTGCGGCAGATTTATCAATATTAGATGGAGTTATAAATTATGTTTTAGACTGGAGTATTGGTGATAGCACTCAGGATAAGCAAGGAAGATTAGTTAACCAACCTAGAATAGCGAGAAAAGATTCTAGCGGGAATGTTATTGAAAAATCATCAATACAAATGGCTAAAGAAGCTATTACCAATGATAATCGTGGTCCCGTAATGCAAATATTCCATCCATATTATTATAAATTAGAAATAAAAACCCCAGATGTAGAGTCACTCATATCAACTGATAAATATACTCATTCAACTTCAGAGTTATTATCAGGTTTTGGTATTTTAATTGGTCCAGTTAGTGCGAATAATAATTTTGATTCTATTAATGTACAGAATTTTGAAGAAGACATTAATAGTATGAGACATCATGTTAAAAGGTTCTTTGAAAGTTTATGTGGAGAAATCATACGTCGTAACGAAGACAAGTTGACGGTAACCCCTAATATGATTTTTAATGTTCTTAATACGAAGTTAGAGGCTTTTAGAACATCAATTTTAAATTTAATGAAGATAGGTAAAGTTTCAACAAAGACGTTATTACAAGCTCATAATTTAGACGATAAAGTTGAAGTTATGAGAATAGGTAAAGAAATAGCTTCTGGCGAAAAAGAGCTAACTGATAGAAATGTTCCAATAAGCTATAAGCAGGTTGCTGTTGGTCAAGATGGTGAATCTATTGATACAATACAATCTTCAGGTAGTCAAGGTGGTCGCCCATCTGGAGCAAAACAAACGAAAGCTGGAAAGAATAAGGAGGAATAAATGGAAACATTAGATAAGGTTGACGTTATTAAATTAAGTACTGATGAGTTGAGAGCGTTAAAAACTCGTCAAGATGTTTTGATGAATAAGAAAATAGAATTAAATTTACTTCAAAACGAATCTGATTTACACTGGTTGTCGCTTGTCAAAAAATATAATCTTGACGAAAGAAAGATTTATAATGTAGACAAGGACGGGATAATATCTGAAAAAGAAGCACCACAAAATGCGTAATAGATAGCATAAGGTCAATATGTTTATGAGTGAAAAGAAATTAGATTGGTGGGAGTATCTTCGATTTGTTACCCCAATATTTGTAACAATTGCATTATTCCTAATAAGTGGGGTTAAGAGCGATGTAAAAGATATAGGTGATGATGTTAAGAAAGTAGATTCTAAAATTTTTACACATTTAACGAATGATGAAATACACGCACCAAGAACATTGTTTGTGACAAAAGCTGAGTTTGATTTAGCGTGTAAATTAGAAGAGAATAACATTAATCATATTAAAGGTAGTATAGATGATATTAAAGGTAGTATAGATGATATTAAAGTACTCTTGCTTGAAGATAGAAAAATATTAAAAAATAAAACATAATATTATTAGGAGAAACATGAGTAAAGAATTACAAAAAGTACAGTTTGATGCTCAACTTGATATAACTAAGACATATGAGGAAGATGATAAGTTATATGTTGAAGGTTATGCGGCTACTGTAGATTATGATGACCAGGGTGATATAATTACCCCAGAAGCTATAAAACAGTCAGAGAACGACCTTTTAGAACGCTCCACAGTGTTATTTAATCATGACAAAGAACGTCCTATAGGTAAGGTTGAAACTGCTCTAGGTGATAGTAAGGGATTAAAAATAAAAGTATTAATCTCAAAAGCTGAACCTGATATAAGACAAAAAATAAAAGAAGGAATTATAAATAAATTTTCAATACGTGGGGCAATATTAGAATCCACTAAAGAAAAAGTTAAACAGGCTGGTAAAGATATATGGGCTAATATAATAAAAGCTATGAAGCTCATAGAAGTAAGTATGGTTTCAATACCTGCTAATTCTCAAGCTAAGACATTAGCTTGGTATATGTCGAAAGCTTTAGATAGACATGTTGAAAATATTTCACACGAGGACATGTTAAAAGCTATTGGGATAGACCCCAATAATGCATCGTATATGCGTGTGTATTCTAAATATATTAAGGGTGTGAAAGATAGAAAGTTAAATGATAGAGTAAAAGTTAATGTTGTTGGTTCTATAAAATCAATGGAAGCGTATGATGATACTGATTCATGTTATATTGAAATTGAAGAAGGTGAAATAACGGAGGTGGAAAAGTCAATGGCAGATATTAAGAAAAAAGATGGAACTCTTTATACACAGGAAGAAATTGATGCAATAGAAGTTAAGTTGCAAGCAACGTCTAAAGAGATGGAAGATTTTAAAGCGTCTTCTATAAAAGAAAAATCTGAAGCTCAGGCAAAAATATCAGATATGGAAAAGAAGATTACAGAATCTGAGTCAAAGGTTTTAGAAGCTAATGCTAAATTAGCTGAGACTGAAAAGAAGATTGCTGAGTCTGATGTAAAACTGACTGGTGTTCAGAAAGAACTTACAGATATCAAAGCAAAACAGGCTGATGAAGAAATCAACAAAAAAGTTGATGCTAAATGGGCTGAACTTGAAGGAAAATCTTATAAGAAAGAGGATGCAACTGTTATAAAGTCTATTCTTAAAAAAGGTTTTACGAAAGAGTCAGTTACTGCTGAAGAGCAGGATTCTCTTATATCTAAAAAGATGCAGGGAAGCGTTTTGAAACTTGGTTTTGAAGAAGTTAGTGGAAGTGGTGAGATAACAAAAGAAAGAAAAGATGAACTCGTGAGGTTTGCGGGAATAAAAGTAAAGAAAACATAAATTATTTGTATATGGAGGTGTTAAGAAATGTCAGATTTAAATAGTGTAAATGAAAGAAGTTTTGGTATGGCGCTTACTTCTGGCGCATATTGTGCTCCCGGGACATTGATGCACATTATGAGCGGAGCGGCTACGCTTTCCCCAGCTAATCATACAGGTGGGTTGTTTGCTCATGGCGTAGCTACGACTTCTGGTGCAGGAACAAAAACTGCTGGTATTAACCAGTATGCAACTCTTGTTAGATGTGCTAGGGTAGTTAACGCTGATTGGAGTTTTGCTAAGGGTTCACCAGTGTACTTATCTACTACGGCGGGAGAGTATAGTCAGACTGGTACGCAGAAGGTTGGTTTTGCAATAGATAGTGATGAAGTATTCGTAGACCTAGATTTAGTGTCTATAACATAAATATAAATATTATCGGAGGTGAATAGAAATGGGTGTTGAATTAAGAGGTTTTACTACAACTGATGGAATTGATTTGAATGAAGTGTATTACAATACAGTTCTCCCTATACTTGACATATATAATGCCGAGGAAACGCTTGATATCAGAAATATGGTATGCGTTGATGGAGATGAATCGTATTACAAGTTCCCTGTCAATACATCGAAATGGAAGTTTCGTAAACTTGGGGAAATAGAGAAACCTACTTCACATAAGATTGTTTATGGGAAGAGGCAGAGAGATACTGAAAAGTATGGTCTCGGTATAACGTATACGTTTGATTGGTTGATGAGCGAACAGTCGTCTTCAACTGAAGTTGGGAAGCTTGCGGCTAAAGCTTTAGCTACAGATAGAGACCTAGTTACTGCTGTTATTATAGAGAATTCTATGAATAACGTCAGTTCTAATGGTTTTTATGCTGGTGCGGCGTATTATGATACTGCTGAAAAGCAAGACAGACCACCTATATATGGTCAGGCGTCGTTCCTTACAACGCATACTCATTATGTTTCTACAGGTTCGGCAACTCTGAGAGTTTCAGATTTGACTGCGGCTAAAGAGCATATAAAAGAGCATGGTTGGGGTGCACCGTTTGTGGGGTTCTGTAATGCTGATTTCATAAAAGACCTTGAAGATTTGATTGGTTTGTTCTTGACAACTACGGCAACATATGCTAATCTTGGACAAGACTTACCTAATCAGGTGATGAGAGAAGGTTTCAAAGGTTCTCTGCTTGGTATAAATTGGGTTGAAACTCAGTGGATGCCAGATGGGTATTTTATGATAATTGGGACAAGACCTGGTGAAGATAAACCTGTAAGATTTATTCAGAAAAAGAATCCGTCTGCTCAGGGGCTTCTGCTTACACCTGGAAGTTATAATGCGGCATATCCGTTGATTGAAGCGTCTTATCTAAGATGGTTCACAACGCAAGTGCTGTATCGTGCGGCAGGGTATGTTGGGTATATATCGACCGATGCGTATACTGCTCCATCGTTAACAACTAATGTATTGGAGTAACACGTCGTCTAGTTTGAAAGAATAATATTATTAGGGGGTGAGTTTTTACTTACCCCCTAATAGTATACAAATGATAGGGGGAAAGAAATGGCTAAGAATTACAAAATTATCAGTAGCTTCACTTACAAAGGAGTTGATGGTAAATCTAAACAGGAAGATTGGGTTAGAATAGGTCCAGGAGAAGAGGTCCCTAAATTGAATAGCGATGAATTGAACAGATTTCTTAGGCAAGAAAAAATAGCTGAAGTTAGTTCTGAAACTGGGGAAGTTATACAGACAAAAAAAGTAACAACACTTAATGATATTGAAATAGAGCGATTTATAAGAAAAAGCCCAGCCGCAATAATTGCCGCTATTGGGAGTGAAGAGCTTTCAATAGAAACTCTTGGTAAGTTAATAGTTATAGCTGAACGAGAAAAACTTGATATTAAGATACGAAACATATTAGAAGAAAAGTTGAATCAAAAAACATCAGCTTAATAAAACGATAGAAAGATAGAAATAAGGAGTAAAGATGGGAAAAGAACAAAAAAAACGTTTATTAATTATATCCGACTCCCCAACACTTACAACTGGTCTGGGGAGAGTATGTAAAGAAATTGCAACTAGGCTCTTTGAAAAATATGAGTTAACAATAGCTGGTTGGCATCAACAACATACCAGTAAGATTAATCTACCATTTTTTATTTATCCATTAATAAAAGAAATATCGCAGGATGCTGAGAGTCAGCTTAGATATGTTATCTCTGACGCAAACCCAGATATAGTGCTATGTATAGGGGATATATGGGATTTCCTGCCTGCTAGTAGAATTTTTTCGCAGTGCAGAGATATAAACCCAAATTTTAAGTCAGTATTATGGGTAACAGTTGATGGTGAGTGGACCGATTTAGGATGGGTTGAGATTTTGAGACAATTCGATTCTGTGGCTACAATGTCAAAATTTGGTGTAAATGAGATTAAAAATATATCATCAAGATTTAATGATGTGCCGGTTATATACCCAGGCGTAAACCACGATATCTTTAAAAAATTAAATGCAAAATTAAACGTTAAGGAAACAAAATTAGATATAAGTAATACGTTCACAGTTTTAAATATCGGTCAAAACTGTGATAGGAAAAATTTCCCAGCTACTTTGGAAGCATTCGCTGAATTCTCTAAAGATAAAAATGATACATTTTTGTTTCTAGGGACAAATCCCGAAGCCCCAACGGGGTATAATTTATGGGGAGTTATAAAAAGAAATAAACTTGAGCAAAAAGTAAGCGTCGTAAAAAGTATAGTTCCAGTAAATGGGATAAGCGACGAAAGAATAAATTTACTATATAATATATGCAAGGTTAATGTTAACTCATCAATAGGTGAAGGTATTGGGATGCCAATACTTGAAGGCATGTCAACTGGGTGTGTTCCCGTTGTTACAAATTATGCATCAACCCCTGAAGTGATAAATGGTTGTGGTGAAACTATTGATGTAGCTGAGACTATTTATGGGGCGTATGGGGTTATAAGAGGCATAGTTTCTAAGAAAGATTTAGTTGGTAAGTTAAATAAACTATATACTGACTGGAAGAAATTCAAAGATTCAGATAATAAAGAAGATAGTTTATATTTTAAATATAGTAATAACTGTATAGAACAGTCTAAGAATTTTACATGGGAAAATACAGCTAATACGGTAGAAAAATTAGTTCAATCTACTCTTGAATATTCACCCAATAGAGACTTTATAAAAAATAAAGTTAAGCTTGAAGATTTAAAACTTTTAATGGTTATTCCATCATGGGGTAAGAACTGTGGGATAGCACAATATACTAAGAGTTTAGGTGAAGCGATAGAAGAAAATAAAACAAAAGTTGTTATTTATCCAAGTAATAACTTGCAAGAACTTGAGAAAAATTTAGATAAATTTAATTGTATATATATACAACATGAATATTCGTTCTTTCAGAACAGAGTAGAATTAGAGCAGTTTTTAGACAAGACACGTGATAAAAAAGTAAAGACTGTTATTCTAATGCATACTTTTTCTCCATTATATCCATACCTTAATATGGTAATAGACAAAGCTGATGCTGTTATATTCCATAATGAAACATTTAAGAAATATGCGATGAAACAGCGACCAGATGCAAACAATATATTTGTTATTCCAATGGGGTGTGATAAGAAATTTATTGAGAATAATTCTGATATAAAAGAAAAATTAAATATAAGTAATAAGTATCCGATAGTTGGCTCGTTTGGATTTCTTAGAGACCAAAAGGGGTATGAAGAGCTTATAGTAGCTATAAAAGATTTAAAGCAAAAGTTTAATGACGTTCTTTGTTTAATAGTAGCACCACCGCATGAATTTGGAAGTAAATCTTACGATGAAAGATTCTTTAGATTTATAGAAGATGAACAGATGCAAAATAACGTGCTTATAATAAGAGATTATCTTGACGATAATACTCTATTAAAAACGTTAAATGCTTGCGATTTGTTTGTTCTTAATTATAAAGATTCACCAAATATGGGTGGAAATTCAGCGGCATGTAAGACGCTATTAAGATTATGTAAACCCATAGTAACTCCATCTTCAATAGCATTTTTAGATGTTGATAGAGAGGTTTACAAAGTAAGCAACTTAAATAGACAAACGATAGTGTCGAGTATAGAATTACTATTAAATAATAAAGAGCTTTGTACACAAATTTCACAAAACGCTGAGGCGTTTTTAAATAAGAACGAATGGACAAAAGTAGCAAAATCGCATTTACAGATTTGTAAAGAATGATAGATAAATAAAGAATGGGGGTGCTATGGAACATAAGGTTTCGATAGGAATACCTACGTATAATGATTATGCCCGCATAAATAATCTTCTTGCGAGTATATTCTTATACACACCTAATAAACACAACTTTAAGATTGTGGTATTAGATGATGGTACTAAAGATGTTGAAATGGTCAACAAACTAGAAGAAGTGTGTTCAAGTTACGGTGTTCCGTTAATAAAACATGATAAAAACATGGGGATACCTGCTAGTTGGAATGATTTAACAGCGTTTTATGATGATTGCGATATCCAGGTTTTATTCAATGATGATATATGCATAAATGATGGTAACTGGTTAGAATCAGTTATTTACTTCTTTGACAATAACGAAAATGTAGGTAGTCTTGGTTGGAATTTGATTCAAATAGACCCCAAGACAGGCAACCCTAATAAGCAGTATACTCTACCTAATTATGATGTCCCCGTGGGGCGTGTAGGAAGTCCAGTGGGATGTTGCTTTACGTTTAAGCGTGAAAACTGGAAAAATGTAAAGTATAAAGACGGTTCATTTGGGTTCCCAGCTAATTATATACGTTCATTTTACGAAGAGACATGGTTTAATTTTCAGCAATGGAGTAATGAGTTATGGTCGTTTCATGTGCCATATCCAGCTATGGAACATTGGGGTTCGCAAACATTTTCAAATAATAGAGAATTATCAATAACAGAGTTTAATAGTTTTTTAGATAAAAATGAATATATTGATATTATGAGTAAAAGTTCTAAAAAATTAGCTTTAGATATAGAAGAGCATAAACGAATAGCAGATAAAGGTTTTGCATATAGAATGGATTATTCTAGGGTTATTTTTGCTAAGTATTGGGGATGTAGTGATTTTTGGGATGTACCTCAAGTTCAAGTACACGATAATATTTTAAAAATAAATGATTTACCAAAAAGAGTAGTTAAGTATCTTGACAGAAATATGATGGAGTGTACTTGTGAAGCTTAAGATTAGATGTAAATGTGATAATTGTGGAAAAATAGTGCTTAGGCATAAGTACCGTTTTAAAAAATCAAAGTTGCATTTTTGCAATAGAAAATGTCTATCTGAAAACAATATCGGTAAAAAAAGGTTACCATATAGAAAAATTGCTAAAATAAAAGTTAAATGCGATAATTGTAAAAAACACATCATTAAGCGTGTTGACCATTTCAAAAAACAATTAAATAAATTTTGCTCAAGGAAGTGTTTTCATGAATGGAGGTTTAATCATAGTAGAGTTAGCGTAAAATGCGGTTATTGTTTAAATACAGTTATAAGAATAAAATCACATAAAAATAGAAACGATAATCAATTTTGTAGTCTGAAATGTATGGGGAGATATTACTCAAAACATCATATTGGTGAAAATTCACCAAATTATATTCACGGTAACTCAACCTTATCATACCCGACAGAATTTAATAAATTTTTAAAAGATAATATTAGACATCGGGATGGTTATAAATGTGTAGAGTGCGAGGTCCCTCAAAAAGAACTTATTAATGCACTGGACGTACATCACATAGATTACGATAAAGAAAACAATGATGGCATTAATTTAATTTCATTATGTAAAACATGTCATATGAAAACAAATGGAAATAGAAAATATTGGCAAAACCATTACGAACAGGTACAAATCGACCGAAAAGTGCATTTATTAGATATTAAATTAGAAATGGAGGAAGCGATAGAATGAAAGTACTTTATTTAGTTGACCCCCAGCAAGATTATCTAACCAGTATGGTTTTTGAAGGACTATGCGACTTGGTTGGCGAGAGTAGCGTTTATGTCTATCCAATGTTAAAGCGTTGGAGGACTGGAGCACCGGACGATGATTATATATTACCAGATGGTAAGACTGGGTGGACTGGCAAAGTTGATTATGAGTTAATAAGACCACATCTACCAGAACTTACTTTAGACCAGATATGTGAGCAGATTAACGATTTTGATTATATAATTTTAGCATCGCCTAGAGAGTACGTTGTAAAATCTTTTAGATATATTAAAGATAAAGTTAAGTTATTAGCTAATAAATTGGTGCTTATTGATGGTGAAGACGGAGCAAATTTACAGACTCAATTAATTAATGAGTTTAATCCACAGTACATATTTAAACGAGAAATGATGTACGAGACATCGTATAATGGAATAAGAATATATCCATTACCATTCTCTGCATTTTTGAATAAATTACCAGAAATTAATGATTTAAAAAAAGATTTAAATGTGTTTTCAATATTAGGTAACACAAATCAATTACGAGTTAAATTAGTACAAAAGTTTCACGAGTTTAACATTGATAATAGCGTAGTAGATATTGATTCGGGAGTCGCAGATTGGGACAGAAATAAACCTCGCCATGGTAAAATGGCATACAAGGACTATATGTCAAAGATAGCGAGCTCTAAAATTGGACTCTCGTGTATTGGTCACGGAAAAGACTGTGTAAGATATTGGGAGATACCATCGTATAATACTATGATGATGACTATTGACCCTAAAATAATCATACCTTTTCCTTTTAAGGATAAAGAGACGTGCGTTATAATTAAAGACGACCTATCTAATTTTAACGAACTTTTAGAGTACTATCTATCTCATGATGATGAGCGAAACGCAATAGCGATGGCAGGGCATGAGCATTTAATGAAGTATCATACATGTAAACAGCGAACTATGTATATGTTAAGCATTCTAGAAGGAACAATATGAAAACACTAGATGAGATGATAGTTGAGGATAAGAAAAATACCCCTGTAAAATCAGATGTGTACTCTAAATTTAACGACCATAGATATAAAGATGTTCGTGAGCAATCTAAATCTGACGGATGGTGGGACGGTCCGCCACGTTATCAGTTCGTAAATCGTAACATCCCATCACAAATACAGCGTGATTCGCTATTTTTATTTACTCAGGCAACATGTAAACATCTGGGTGTAGGATTAGGTATAGGCGGAACCCCAATATCAGGGGTGCTTCACGTTAACGTTGGTGTTGATACTTGCGATGTAGTTGTTACTGACCACAATTTGCCATTTGAGACTAACAGCGTAGGGTATATTATATCTAGTCATACTTTAGAGCATATCCCGAATACTGACTTAGCACTTGCAGAATGGATAAGAGTTTTAAAACCTGGTGGTCTGATAGCAATAACAATACCAGATAGAAGATTTTTCTTACATGATAATGGTCCGCATATAGGTAAATATGATTATGCTTATTGCGAGATGAATCCCGATGAATTGAAGGCTTGTCTTGATAAAAGAAAAGACGCTGTAGAATTACTATTGTTTAATACGAATGACAATGGGTTTGATATAAATGCTTTATTACGAAAGAAAGATGTCGAGGTGCGAAAATGAAAATTCTAGTAACGGGAAGTGCGGGCTTAATAGGCTCATGGATAGCCGATGAACTTACAAAAATGGGGCACGATGTTGTTGGAATTGATAATCTTTCTGGCGGCAATATACGTAATACTACAAACCATACATTTAGCGTTTGTGATTTACGAGATAAAGTATCTACTGAAAAGCTTATACAAGATATAAAACCAACTCATGTATTTCATTGCGCCGCAAGCGCACGTGAGATAGGTTCGCTGTTTGAACCTTTAAAAAGCACAGAGGACAACTATCTTTCATATATGAATCTTCTTAATGCGTGTATTAAAGTTAAGTTTAAGAAGATGATAATGTTTAGTACTATGGCAACATATGGTCAGCAGATACCACCGTTTAATGAAGATATGGAGTGTAGACCAGAAGATATATATGGAATCAACAAAACAGCTATGGAGTGGTCAACTCAATGTTTAGCTGATATACACGATTTTAAGTATACAATAGTTAAACCGCATAATGTGTTCGGAGAGAGACAAGCGTTTGATTTATACAGAAATGTTTTTGCTATATGGATGAACAGAATTATGTTAGGTGAGAAACAAATATATGTGTTTGGTGATGGGAATCAGATGCGGGCTTTTAGCTATATCTCATTTTCGTTGCCTTGTTATGTGAAGTGTCTAGAAGAGTTTACAGATGGTAAAATTTATAACATAGGTGGAATTGAACCAATAACATTAAACGAAGCCGCTGAGATGACGTTAAAAGCTATGGATGTTGTTGGAAAAGTTAATATTGAACATTTACCCGCAAGACCAAAAGAAGTGAAATATGCTTATTCTACTTACGATAAAAGTGTTAATGAGTTGGGGTATAAAGAAACTAGGTCTCTTCAAGAATGTTTGAATGAAATGGCTGTGTGGTGTAAAAGTATAGGAGCACAGGAATGGTTATGTGAACCTTTGGAGTTATGGAATAGCAAGGCACCATCTATATGGAATAAAAAATGAAGATAATGTTTAAATGCGAAATTTGTAATAAATTGTTTGAAAAACATAAACATGATAAACAAAGATTTTGTAGTAATAAGTGTCGTGGAAAGTGGGTATCCGTAAGCAATGTTGGCATAAAAAACCCAATGTATAAAGATAAGATTAAAGTAAAATGCGACACTTGTGGTAGTGATTTATTGCTTACTCCATATAAATTTAAACACAATAAACACCATTTTTGTAAAAATAATTATAAATGTTACGGAGCATGGTTGTCTAAAAATCAAGTGGGTGAAAAAAATCCAGCCTATACAAAAAGGATAAAATTTAATTGTGATAATTGCGGGAAGCAGTGTGAAGACCCAAATTATCAATATAAAAATCAAAAAAACCATTTTTGCGATAGAAAGTGCGTGGGTGAATGGAACTCTAAGAATAGAATAGGTGAAAATGCGAGCAACTATATTAATGGTAATTCAATTTTAAATTATCCTAGAGAGTTTAATGACAAGCTAAAAGAATTTATCAGAAAACGAGATAGCTATAATTGTATGGAGTGTAGCGCACCTCAAAGAGAACTATTTACGAAATTAGATATTCATCATATAGATTATAATAAATTTAATAATGATGGCGTAAATTTAATATCATTGTGTCATAATTGTCATATGAAAACAAATGGAAGTAGAAAATATTGGCAAAATAGATACGAACAAATACAGATAGAGCGAAAAGTACATTTACTGGACATGAAACTAGAAATGGAGGAATCGATAGAATGAATAAAAAAATAAATATTGGTATTTGGGGAGTTGGGAACGTTGGTGAAGCAACCGCTAATTTGTTTGAAGAAAAAGCACATGAAAATATAAATGTAATACGCTATGATAAGTATAAAAATATTGGGAGTAGGTCTGCTATTGTTGAAGATGCAGATTTTCTATTTTTATGTTTACCTACTCCTATGCGCATAGATGGCAGTATATGCTTAGACTATATAGATAATTCAATTAAGGATATAAACTCCTTAACAGATAAGAGGAAAATTATAATTATCCGAAGCACCGCAGTATCTGGTAGCACAGACAGATTATCTGAAAAATATCCAAAATTTGACTATGTTTTCTGCCCCGAATTCCTTACTGAGAGAAGTGCAAATGATGATATGTTAAACACATCTAGAATAGTGATAGGAGCAAACTCTGATACGATTTACGAAGCGGTAAAATCTATATTTTATTACGCATATGGTGATAAGATAAATTATATAAAATTAACCTGCACCGAAGCCGAAACACTTAAATATATAAGTAATATTTTCTTAACAGGTCAAGTTATGTTAGCTAACGAATTATATTTTATATGTAAAAAAATAGGCGTTAATTATGATAAAATTCAAGATTATTTAAAATTTGATGGTAGAATTGGAACGCATAGAAAAGTTCCTGGGCATGATGGGGATTTTGGTGTTGGCGGAAGATGTCTAGTTAAAGACCCCATGGCGTTTATTAAGTTAGCAGAAGACAATGGTTATGACCCCGTTATATTAAAAACTATGATGCAGTTTAATGACAAGATACGTATAAAGAAAGATTGGTTAGATATACCTGGTGCTGTTGAAATGAATAAAAACTTCAAGAGGAGTGAATAGAATGAGAGCATTAATAACGGGGATAAGTGGCCAGGATGGAAGCTATCTAGCAGAGTTACTTTTGAGTAAAGGATATGAAATTCACGGAATCGTTCGTCGTGTTGCAATTGAAGACCCCGACCACAGATTATGGAGAATTAAGCATTTACTTGATAAGATAACGTTACATTCTGCTAGTTTAGAATCTTATCCTAGTATATGTGATGTAGTAGAAAAAGTACAACCCGATGAATGCTATCATCTTGCCGCTCAATCGTTTGTATCATATTCTTTTGAAGATGAGTTCTCCACGATGAATACGAATATTAATGGAACGCATTATATACTTTCAGCTATAAAAAAATATGCTCCGAAATGCAAGTTTTATTTTGCCGCAAGTTCCGAGATGTTTGGTAAAGTGCATGAAGTACCACAAACAGAGAATACTATATTTCACCCACGTTCAGCTTATGGTATATCAAAAGTCGCAGGGTTTGATTTGACTAGAAACTATAGAGAAGCATATAATATATTCGCATGTAGTGGGATACTTTTTAATCATGAAGGCCCACGTAGAGGGTTTGAGTTCGTAACTCGTAAAATAACCAATGCTGTAGCTAAAATTAAAGCGGGTAAGTTAGATAAACTATATCTCGGTGATTTAACAGCTAAACGTGATTGGGGTTTTTCAGGAGATTATGTAGAAGCTATGTGGCTTATGCTTCAGCAAGAATATCCGGATGATTATGTAATAGCTACGAATGAAGTGCATACTGTTCAAGAGTTTGCAGAGGTAGCATTTTCAGCAGTTGGTTTAGATTGGAAAGATTATGTTGTAAGTGATGTTAAATTTTTTAGACCGTCTGATGTGAATTTATTGATTGGTAATTACGATAAAGCTAAAAACGCATTAGGGTGGGAGCCAAGAGTAAAATTTAAAGAATTAATACATATAATGATAAAAAATGATTTAATATTAGAAGGTGCCGATAATGTCAATCAACGAATCTCTATATCCTAGCTATCCTGGAAATCCACAAAGATTAGACCCAGATTATTCTGAAGGCGATGATACTGTTGCTGGAGCTACGGATTACAATAAACATGATGATGAGATTTTAAAACATCAATTATTATTACAAAATTTAAATATTATATCTGGAGCTAGTTTACAAAATCTTTTTGATAAAGTTAATGTTGTTGGAACTGATATTACAGCTAATTCATTAACTACTACATTAAATCTACGTACTGGTTCTGGAATTGCGTTTAGTTCTGATAATATTACAAAAACAATGACCATCTCAGCTCTCAATTTCACACCGCTTAACATTAATGGTTCAAATGCTAATGTTGATATTGATATTGGAAACAATTCATTTAAAACATCTGAAGATTTTTTAGGAGCGTCTACTACAGCAGAATATTTTGGAGACTCCGCAACAAATGGAACATGGAAAATAGTCAGAGATGGGGAGAATTTGTCAATTTTAAAAAGAATTTCTGGTAGTTATATAGAACAAGCAAGATTTGAGGAAGCATAATGGCCATACATACTGATAAGCAAATAATAGAAAATACAAGTGGCTCATTCATATATTTCAAAGGTACAGAAACGACAAACGCTACATCTAATCTTTCAACATTAAATGGTGCCGGAGCGTTGTCTGGGCCAAAGGATACAGGTGGGTGGGTGTTTAGTGGAATGATTAAAGTAACTATAAAAAACAATGTTGGTACAGAAGTTGAAAAATGGGTTCCTTCTTATATACCCGGATAATGCATGGCTATTAATGCAGATAAGATTAAAATAGAGCAATCTTCAGACTCTTTGTTACAGTTTAAAGGAACTGAAACTTCTGACCAAAATAGTAATATTTCTACTAAACAAGGTTCTGGTAATAAGCAATTCCCCAAGACGGGTGTAAAGGGCTCTACTGGTTGGCAGTATTATGGGATGATTAAGATTCAAATTAAAGATATAAATAATAATATTGTAGACAGATGGATACCGGATTATAGCTATTGTTCATCTGACCATTGTGGAATAGAATGCGCCTGCAATATTGATTGTGCTTGTAATACTGATTGTGGCTGTGAGGGCGTTGATGGGTGTGCCCCTAACTGTGCTTGTAATGTAAATTGTAGTTGCAATACTGACCCATCTTGTGAACCTAATTGCCCATGTAATGCAGATTGTACTTGTAACATTGATTGCAACTGTAATACAAATTATGGATGTGGGACCAATTGCACATGTAATGCGGATTGTTTTTGTAATGGGACAGATTGTACTTGCAATACTGACTGCAACTGTAATACAAATTATGGATGTGCAGATTGTGCTTGTAATGCAAACTGCAATTGCAATACTAATGCAGGGTGTGGCGGTGCTGACCCCTGTGCTCCTAATTGTGCTTGTAACGTAAATTGTACGTGTAATAGTGATTCTGGCTGCGGAGGGGCGGACCCATGCTATCCTAATTGCGCTTGTAACGCTAATTGCCCATGTAATACAGATTGTAATTGTAACACGAATTATGGATGTGGGACTAATTGCCCATGTAATGCAGATTGTGCTTGTAATGGGGATTGTAATTGTAATACTAATTATGGATGTGGGGCGTGTAATAGCGATATGGGGTGCGGGTACGATAGCTGTTCTTGTAATTCTGATTATGGGTGTGGCGGCGCTGACCCTTGTTCTCCCAACTGTAGTTGTAACGTAAATTGTACGTGTAATAGTGATTCTGGCTGCGGAGGGGCGGACCCATGTGCCCCTAATTGTGCTTGTAATACAGAATGCCCCAGTGATGTTTGTAATTGTAACACGAATTATGGGTGCGCTAATTGCCCATGTAATGCAGATTGTACTTGCAATACTGACTGCAACTGTAATACAAATTATGGATGTGCAGATTGTGCTTGTAATGCAAACTGCAATTGCAATACTAATGCAGGGTGTGGCGGTGTTGACCCCTGTGCCCCTAACTGCAATTGTAATGTAAATTGTAGTTGTAATATAAATTGTTATTGTAACATAGATTATGGGTGTGGCGGTGCTGACCCTTGTGGCCCGAACTGTAATTGTAATGTAAACTGTACCTGTAATAGTGATGCTGGGTGTGGTACAGATTGTTATTGTAATGCAGATTGTTATTGTAATATAAATTGTTTTTGTAACACAGATTTGGGTTGTGGACCCGACTGTGCTTGTGATTCAAATTGTCTTTGTAACACAGACTATGCATAAAAGGAGAGAGAATGATGGATTTAAATAAGCACCCGCTTCATATTGAAAGTATTGATGTAGAAATAACATCAAAATGTAATCTCAGATGCCCATACTGTTATGTCGGAACAGGGAAACACCCCATGGGGGACATGTCAGACGAAACGATAGAGTTGGTGCTTGATTTAGTATTTAAACATGGGGTATCACATCCAATTAATAAGGATGCTAATGGTAATAATGTTAATATAAAACCAACTACGATTACATTTTATGGTGGTGAGCCGTTATTATCTTTTGAAAGAATGGAGTATTTCATACTTCGCTCCATTAAGCGTAATATGAGATTGCATTTTTCAGCGTTATCGAACGGGACAACCGGTACGCAAGAACAAATAAATTTTTTAAAATATTTTAATATATGGACGCAACGCTCAATTGATGGGCATCCTGAAGCACAAGAAAAATATCGCCCCAACTCAATTGAAGCGTATAAAGAAAAAAATAAGCTGTGGAAGGATTTCGACCACTCACGCAGAATGACGGTGCAACCAGAATTCGCTAAAGATTTACTAAAGAGCCAAAAGTTTTTTGAAGAGATGGGGTTCGAAAAAGGGATATCCCCAATGCCAAATTATTATACTGAATGGTCAGAAGAACATATTTGTGATTTTGAAAAGTCATTGGAAGAGTTAGGCGATTATTATATAGAAAAGTGGAAAACTGGCAAGGCTTTTTATAATTATTATTTATCAAAAGAAATGGTTGCAAGATTTTTAGGTCAAACTTCTTTCGGGTGTGGTGGGGCGAGAGGGCTTCACTGCGTTTCTTGGGATGGGCATATGTACATGTGTCATCGTTTCAGTAAAGAACCTTATGACCATCCATTTTATTATGGGTATATAAAAGATGTATTAGCTGGTACAGCTAAAGGGTATGATGAATTAGTTTATGATAGAGTTGCTCAGTATCAGAAAAATACACGTAACGAATGGAATGAAGAGTGTAAAACATGTATAGCAAATTTAGGCTGTGAAAAGGGGTGTATGCATACTAATTGGCTTACAACTGGTACGATTAATAAGATGCCCGAAGTATATTGTAGAATAAGAAAGAAAACAGCGCAAGTTGTATCTCGGATAGATGAAGTGTTGCGAGCAGTTGATAGAGAGTGGTGGAAACAAGGAAATAGTTTAGTAAGAAGCAACCCTATATGTAATCAGAATATTAAAGATAATAAATGTAAAAGTGGTTCTTGTAAAACAGGGTGTGGTGTAAATATGTGCCAAGAATTAGTATAAGGAGAGAAATATGTCAAACGAAACCAAGGTGATAGAATTAGCTGGGGATAGGTCGGTAAAGATTTCAGTAAAACGAGATGATGTTCAAATCATGGGGTTATCATCAATACAAGGTAGAATTTCTGGAATAAGAGAGGATTTAACTGTTTGGGAAAAAATATTAGCTGACGCAATAGAGTTAGGGTTAAAACCATAATATGAAATGGGGTAAGAAGTGGGGGAATAAGTGGGGTATATACGCAAATAGAAGAACGAAGACTGCTTCGGAACAAACACGTTTAAATTCGTCTTTAGAGCAGACTAGATTACAAGATGCTTCTGAACAAGTTAGATTAAAAAGTGCAAGTGAACAGTCCCGTAATAAAACTGCGTCAGAATCAACACGAGTACCAAATATTTTATAGCGAGGTGATTTAAAATGGCTATTTATGAAAAAGATTTAATGCCAGCATTAGCAAGACAAATGGGTGATACAGACGCATCGGCATATACATATACCGCTAACCAATTATTCTCGGCTATAAATGATGGATATGCTGAATTAAATAGACGTGGTTATAAAACTCAATTTTCAGTTACGGGTGCTGGAGATGTAGCGTATTTTTCACCAGACCCTGATAAGGATGAGCAACGTTTAATAGTTCTTTGCGCCGCAATGGTCTTGACAGAAGGTGAAATACAAAAAACAGCAAGAAACGCTATTATGCACCAAAACATAGCAGGTAAAACTGATTTAACAAAAGTTACTGAATATTTAATTAAAATGCGTGATATATTATCAGAGGCAATAGATAATAGTATAGATGCAAGTAATAATGCTACAAATTCAACGAGTAACGATGGCGATACGTTAATAGAAGGCGCTGAATTAAGGAATACATCTTCAACGCAAGCTGATAACTATAGCGAAGGGCTTGTTAGAACAGAGATAAGTACTGGGATATAATATGTTAACAGAATCTCAAAAAATAAAATTAAAAAATATTAGGTCAGACTTCAAGACTTTACCGTGTACTTTATGGACAATAAGTAAATCTGGTAATAGCTCAACTGATTTTTATAGAAGGGCTGTTACTATTACAAGTGGTTCAAGACTTTTTTCTGGGGCAGTAGCTTGGGCTAATACTATTTATCGTAAAGATAGCCAGGGTGGTTTTTATAAAACAAGTGACGTAACTATCGTATGTAGTTATGATGAAAAAAATACATTAGATACAAATAACAGTTATCTAGTGTGTGAGGGCGTGCCACTCCGCATGAAAAGTTTGGCGCAAGCAACAGATACAAATGAAATTGTTATCTATTGCGAAAGACTAAATGAGTGAAAATAGGAGGATATATAACATGGATAAGCAAAAGGATATTTGGGCTGAGGGTGTAAAGGCTATTATTGGGTCAACAAAAAGGTCGTTGCTAGATTTTATTGATATGATACCTACGAGTACATCTAGAGAGAAAGAAATTGTGGGTAACATTAAAGGAAGAATTCATAACGATTTATCTTCAGCCTGTCTATCTGTTGGTATGTTAATAGCGGCGTTCCGAGCTGGCGGTGATATAGCGTCTTTTGAGGATACGATAATTAGAAAAGAAAATAATAATGTCAGAAAAACAGCGGAAGAATTTTTTAAAAAATAATGAAGTTATCTTTAAAATTTGATTCAAATAAATTTAAAAGATTATCAAGGCAAATAGCTGATAAGAGGCTTAAGAATTACGCTAAACGCTCTCGTGAAATAATTAAAGATTCAATGAGATATCAGGTGAATACTATTTTACCAGAGCTAATAGCAAATTACTCTCCAACTTATCAAGAAGAAACTGAATTGTTAACTATTGGAATTGATAAAAAAACTGGTAAAACTATGGGTTCTTCTGATGGGGGGAGATTTATAAAAAATCCAGACCATTTATACGTAAGAGATGCGATTAGAAATAATCTTAGATTCTCAATGGAGGATTATGGGGATGATTATAAGTTCGATATAAAATTTGAAGCTCCTGAAGATATTATTTCAGGGATTAATAATAGTATTGGTTTTGGGTGGTTAAAGAAAACTGGTAAAAATTCTCTCGTAAGAAGAGATACGAGAGACAGCGGGGCGTGGAGCGGTTGGGGAGATTTATTGTATATATGGGAGTATGGAGGAATGTTAAATGTTACTCCAAGAGACAAGAATCGAGGAGCTGTGTTACACCCAGGACCAAACAAAACAACTGTATCAAAAGAAATGACTAAGAGTATAAAACCATTTAGAATGTTTTTAAAAGGTATGTTAAAAGGTCGGAAAGCGATTAATAATGCTGTTATTGAAAGTTTAAAAAATAGGTTAAAATAATGATTACAGGAAGCGGGTATATATCTAAAACGTTACAATCTTTATATTATTTTTTACGCAATACAACGTATAATAAAAGTGGAGTTAACCATACGCTATTAACAGCTTTTGATGGTCTTGACGTTCTCCAGAATTACCCAGATTCGTTAGAAAAACTACCATTACCAACAGTTGCAGTGATGATGAACCCGGTTGGGGCTCAAGGAGTAACTGTTAATTCGGGTACAAAATTAATTCCGTTGTCATTTTCAGTTTATGGTTTTTGTGGTGGGAAACAAACAGATGGGGATAATCAAGCATTACGTGATGAATTGTGTAATGATGTGCGTGAAATATTAGAAGATACTGATTATATAAATTTATATAATTACCCAGATTTCAATACTGTTGATGGAGATATGAGTATTGAGTCTGTTGAATCAAGATTTATAGAACCAACAGGAACATTGAGTGCTGACAAATATAGATTTGTCGTAGATATAGAGTGCGAATATGCGAAAAGCATTGGATAGATAGGTTGTTAAAATTTAAAATATAATAAAAACAAATAGTGAGGTGAGCACAAATGGCTAATGTATTAGCTTCTGATTTAGTGAAGCGTAAAAAGGAAAATGTGTTTGTTGAAGGGTACGCTGTTGATTGCGCTACAGAACTTACCGGAGCAGTAGATGCTTCGTCTGAAGTTGCGCATGTATACGGTCAAGATGACGCTATAAAAGATGTAACAGTTAATACTGGGACTCTTTCGTTGACTGTCTATGATAAGAAATCTAATAACGTCCTTCTGGACTCGTTACAGCAGATAGACCCTGACGATACGGGGACTAAAGTGTATAATTGGAATAACATATATAACACTTCTGTATGGGCGAATAGATTCAATGCTGATAATACTCAGTATACAAGAGGTGTGTTTTATGGTAAATGGATTCCAGTTCCTGGGATGACAACTGGTGATACGAATGCTAAGGGTACACGTACTTTTGCTGGAAACTGCGACGTTCCAAAAGAGTACAATCAACCTATATTAGGGGAGAAGAAAAAACTTACGACTGGTGCGTCTGGAACAACTTGGACGACATCACTTTCGTATACTCCTTTACAGGTTAACCCTGGTGAGACTCCAGCGTTGTATGCGATACGTGTTGTTGCGATTCAAGAAACTAGAAGTGGAACAACTATTACTGAGATTGGTCAGGATGACTTAGTTATAGATGCAGCTATGGTTACTTCTGGTAAGACAGTTACTGTAGAGTTGGGTGATTTATCAACGTTATCTTGGGCTACTCATGTTTATGTAAATTATATTTACAATAAAACATTGGGTGTGTCTCCAACAGTTGCTAACGTTGGGATGTATAAACTAGTATCATAAGAATGATTGCAACCGACGAGAGGAATAATCCTCTCGTCGGTGTATTAAGGAGATAAAAAAATGGAAGAAAAAAAGAAAGTTAGTATATTCTCGCTATATGAAAGAGAGAAAAAAGTATCTTTTACCGATAAATCTGGTAATACGGTAGATGTGTTGTTTGTAAAAATGACGCAGGGTGAAATAACAAATTCTCTTGAGATATATAATAAAACATTGCGAGAGCAGAGAAAATTAATACAAGATAATAATTATGAGATTTCAGATATAAAGAAAATGCTTGAAGTATTATCCGATATTGAGATTGCCTCTAACGTTGTTGAAATAGAGAGTGTATATAGAAAACAATATTATGATTTATACCCTGTTGAAGATGAAACTGAAAAAACTCAAGAACAAAAAACTAAAGAGCGTGATGATATTTTTGCAAAATGGAAAAATGAACGTTTAGAAGAGCTTAAAAAGATTCCAGTTGAAGATTTGAAGAAACGTTTAATTGACTTACAAGTTGAAAGTCTTGCATCAATTAGGGCGTCCATTATGTTGAATAATTATTGTATCGCAAGTATGGCAGTTGACCCAGAAACAAGAGAAAAGATATTCAAATCAGCAGATGAAGTACAACTCGTTAAAGATAAAAGTATTATAGAAAAATGTTTAGAGATAGTTAATGATTTTCGTTATAATATTAATGAGCAAATTGTAAGAGTTGAGGCACAGTCCCCAAATTTTACTCCAGCTGGGCAATCTCAAGGAAGTTAAATAAATTTCCTGCGTATAGTGATTTAGAGGTTGTAGAATTCCCAGCTGATTTCTATAGTTTAGTTGAGTTCAGAATATATCTAGATAATATAGAAGATATAATTTCTAGCTTACGTAAAGTTTCATATCCACCTGAATATGTTAAAATGACACCTATACTATTTAATGAATGGTATAATTGGGGGAAGATAGTTGAAGAGGAGATGAGCAATTTAGAGAATATGCGTGGGGAGATAAGAGCTATGGGGGATAAGGTAGGTCCAGATTGGATGAAATATGAATTTAATTCTTATGAAGAATTTTATAAACATTACTGTGAATTACTCGGACTAGGTGAATAAAAATGGCAAGAGAAAAATTTGAATTAATTAATTCTGTTGTTTGGCAGAATGACGAAGCTAGTTTTAAATCTTTTAGAGAAAAAACTGTAGCTAGAATGAAAGAGCTTGGGTATAAGATTAATTTTCTTAAAGGTAGTGATGATAGAAAGTGGGGATTATACAGTTCAGGACCAAAAGCATCGCTTGATTATGCGATTAGTGATTATAAAAGAATATCCCGTGAAGTTTCATCTGAAATGGGGATAGTATCAACCGCTACTAAAAAGTCAACTAGTATTATTGATAAATATCAACAAGCAATACGTTTAGCGAGCGATGCCGAATCTAAAGCTAGTAATAAAAGAAAAAATAGTTTAGGTGAAGTTGCATTGTGGGCCGCCGGATGGCAAATAGCTTACGGTACCATTAATCTTGTTAAACAGTCCATAGTTGGAACTATAAAAGATTTTTCTGATTTAGAAATGGCATTAATTAGAATACGTCAAGCTTCTGGTGAAAGTACATATTCAATGCGGCAGTTTGCAGATGGAGCGTTTAATGTTGCTAGAGCTACTGGTACAAGTGTCGTAGAAGTCGCACAAGCGTCTAAGACTTGGGCGCAACAAGGTAAGAGTGTTAGCGAATCATTGAAGCTTACAGAAACAGCCGCAATGGGTGTTAATCTTACCGGTCAAGAAATGAGTATCGTTATTAGTAATTTAACTGGTATGATGAATGCTTGGGGTATGTCTGCTGAAGAGGTAGCGTATGCACAGGATAAACTTGCTAAAGTAGCTGATGCTGAGGCGGTTGAGGTCAAAGACTTAGAAGACGCATTTTTACGTGTTGGTTTAACCGCAAAAAGTGTAGGTATAACATTTGAAGAATTAGCGGCTATGGTTACTTCTGTTGGAACTATTACAAGAAGAACAGGTGGTGAAATTGGTGATGCGTTTAAGACAATTTTTACAAGATATCAAAGAGCTATAACTAGAGAAGATATACAGAATATAGCTAAAGTTCCGGTTTATATAGATGCCATAGGTAATGCTACGATGCAAAATACTGGTAAAATGAGAGACTTTAGTGATGTGATGATGGATATATCTAAAGTTTATAATAGTTTATCAGAGACTGGTCAAGGCGATTTAATGGAAGCTCTTGCTGGACAGAGGCGTACAGAGATGGGAAGAGCTATGTTTCAAGGAATAGATATTTACATAAGGACGCTAGATGAGCAACTTGGAGCTTTAGGGTATACGGTTAAGAAAAACTCTGAGATAATGGGGTCGTTTGATAAGCAGATAATTACACTAAAAACAGCATTTCAGGAATTAGGTAATGCGATAGCTCAAGCAGGACTTATAAGTGGGTTAAGTAAAATTATAAAACTTTTAACTAACTTTGCAGATGGTGTAACTGCTGTTACTAAGGATTCTTTTGCGTCAAAAATTATGCTGATATCTTTAACTGCCGCAGTTGGGGCTTTAGGAATAGCTTTAATTACAGCAAGTTTAGAAGCTGAAAAAGCTAATACAGTAATTAAAATATTAGGTGTAACATCTAAAAATGTTACCAATGCGTTAAATGGATTAAAAGCGGTATTGCTTTGGATTGGGAAAAATCCAATAGCACTTGCTTTAATATTAGCTGGTGGGGCACTTGTTAAATGGAGTGAATATTTATTAAAAGCCGCTGAAGATACGTATAAGTTTAGAGCTGAGATGGATAAAGCTCGTAAATCTTCATTAATGCTCTTTAAGGAGATGATACAGAATTCTGATAAAATATCAGATGATAAATTAATAGAAAAAAGAGCTAAAGCATATGAATATTTTAACAAACTTATGTCTGAAGGAAACACAAAAGGTGCCGCAGAAACAGCTCGTAGAATAAAATTAATGGATGATGAAATTAAGAGAAGGTCCGAAGGGAATAAATTAGAAAAGGATGAATTATTAGTTAGAAAAGAGACGTTATCTCAAATAGAACATTCTTCAAAAATGCAAGAGATAATGGGCCGTAATATAATAGCTATTAAAGTCGAAGAATTACAAAAACTACAACAGCTTGGCGATGAGTATCTTAGTAATGAAGATAAATTAAAACGTCAGCAAGAAATTATACAAGAGTATACAAGCTATGTTTATGGTTTAAAAGATGCATTTCAGGATGCTTTTACTGATGGGTTAGATGATTTAATCACTGGTACTGGAACTCTGAATGATATGTTGACGAACTTTGCAAATATAATAAGAAAAGATATTTTAAAGCAAGCTGTTGATACGATGATGCGAGGTATGTTCTTAGATTTGTCAGAAGCAGTGCGTAGCCCATTTGCAAAAGCGCATCTAGCTGGTATTGATGCAGGTAAAGATATTATAAGACAAGCACATATTGATGGTATAGTGCAAGGATTTTTAGAAGCTAAAAAAGACCCTAAAACGGGTGTAACAGTTTCAGTTTTAGAAGGAGCTGAGTCTTCAGTTACTGGGAATACTGTTCAAGATTATTATTCAAAGCTTGAAGCTGAACTTACTAAAATTAAAGAAGAAAATAAAGCTATTTCTGGGGAGAAATACACCCCAACATCAACTCAAGATTATTATAAATCCATAGAAGATGAACTTAATGCTGTAAGAGAAACAAATGCGTCAATTATAGGTACAAAATATACTCCAACATCAACTCAAGATTATTATAAATCTGTTGAAGATGAGATAAAAGAACTTAGAGAAACTAACGCTACGCTAAAAAGTATAGATGATAATACTGTTCAGTTGCCAGATTTAGCGTCAGCACTTACGTCAACATTAAGCGTTGCTAAATCAGCTAGTGCAGGTGATGCGTCTGGGGCTGTACAATCTGGTGGCGGTGCTTTTTTAAATAATTTATTCTCAGGACAAACAGATTCAGAAATAAGAGCAGAAGGTGTAAAGCAGGGATTATCAGGAGAAAAATTAAATGCTTATGTAAGCCAGAAAAAAGGCAATAGTTTATCTGGTGGGCAGGTTATGGCTGGTGTTATGACAGGGTATTCGGCATATGCTAATGCTAAACAATCTGGTGGTAGCCAAGCTGGTGCCATAGTCGGAGGAGTAATGCAAGGCGTTGGGGCTATGGCTATGATGTCAGGTAACCCATATGCGATGATAGGTGGAGCTGTATTATATATAGTTGGTACGTTAGTAAGTAGTATGGGGAAGAAAAGTAAAACTACAACAGAAGTAAGAGAGCAAACAAACCAAATAACAACAAGAATCAATGTTACTAATAAAGAACTTGAAATTGTGAATAGAAATCTTGTTGCGTTAAGACATTCGTTTGAAGGGTTCGTACTCCAGGAAAGTTATTATCTAAGGTCTAGAAGTAGAGGTGGGGTTAATGCACAAGTAACATCTGAATTTGCGTTAGGGACAAGACGTGGGTATAATAGCTAATGTCAAATTATTATTATAACGTACAGAAATGGTTAGTACAGAAGTATGATACTGGGTCATCTACTTGGGTGTCTGATACATCTATACCAAGAGGTTCAGTTAATACGTTTGCACAACATTATACATCAACAACTCAGGTTGTAACGTTAGCTGATGGTTCACGTGGCATAAACTCTCCTTCTACGAAGTATAATTACGAGCAACTTACATTAAGTTGGAGTAAGCATACTGTAACTAATGCATTTATGGCTCAATTACAAGGATATATTACTAATAAAGTAGGCGTTAAGATAACGCTTCACGATACGTCTTTAACTAAACTTGAAGGATATTTTATGTCGTTTAATAAAGAATGGAATTTTACTGGGACTACGCAGAAATATGAATTAATATTAGAATTTTTACCATTTGATGTAGATAATAGCGGTGCAATAGGTGATTAAATAATGTCAAAAATATTTCCTTATGTTGAAAAATGGACTGTGGCGACGTATAATACCGGTTCTTCTTTATGGGAATCAGATACGAGTTTCCCTCGTGGTTCAATTGAAACTTTCTCAGAGCATTTTTCTTCGACAAGCCAAGTTGTTGAATTAGCTGATGGTTCTAGAGGTATGTTAACACCTTCAAATGTATATAATAGAGAACCTATTACATTAGCATGGCATAGAAAAACAGTTACGGATGCGTTCCTTAATCAATTAACAGCATATGTCGGTAATCATGTTGGGGTTAAAATAGTTCTACATGATGATTCAGCCACAGTAATTGAGGGGTATCTTAACTATGTAGATAAACGTTGGGATTTAACGGGTAAAGACCAATATTGGTATTTACAAGCTGAATTACAACCATTTGATGTAGATAATTCTGGGGAAATAGGTAATCCATTAGGAACTCTAACTGGTTCAAGTACTTATTATACTAATACTATGTATGAGCCTAAAATAAGTACTGGGCTAACAACACAATTTTGGAGAGGAGATAAGACTTGGGCTAGTGTTCCTGGGAGTAATTTAGACCACTCTGCATTAAACAATTTAACATATGCGTTATCTGGGCATACTGGTTTTCAAGCTACTTTAAATACTGGGTCCGGAATAGCTATAATTGGAAATACTATAAATGGAACTGAAGACCAAAATATATTTAATACAATTAACGTTGAGGGTACTGATATAACAGCTAATTCAATAAATACAGTATTAAATATTAGAAGTGGTGCGGGAATAAAACTCATAGGGAACAATACTAGTAAAACACTTACAATAGAGGCTACTGACCCACAAGGCGTACACTCATCATTAACTAATTTAGATTACGCAAATTCTGGTCATACAGGGTTTCAGCCAACTTTAAATTTAGAAGATTTTGTCTACACTACTGGGTCTAATATGACTGGTAATTTAAATGTGACAGGTGATATCTCCGCTACAGAGAAAATTACTATAGGAAATGGTATTATTGGGGAATTAGACCTCACAGGTCTTGCGACAACGGTAAGTTTATTTAGTGATAATATTGTCTCTAGCGGAATAGATGGAAAAGAGTTTAATATCTATAGAAATAGCGATAGGATAAGAATAAACGTAGACCAGTATGGCGAAGGGTATCTTTATAGTAATAATGCTTTAGTCCTTACATCGAATACTGGTAATAGTGGTAGTGCATTGGAGATATATTCTGAAACTATAGATTTTAATCAATATGGGTTTGCTACTAATGGTGTTGTGCGGGAGTGGGGCACCATAAGTGGGGCTAAACATTATGTTCAATCCACAGTAGCATCTGATGGTTATTACAAAATTGTTTGTTCAAATTCTGCTATACTTGGAATGAAGATAGCGATGTCTTTAGACTTACTCACAAACCCTATCGTAACTACCGGTACTCTTGGGGCTGGGGGAACCACCGTTGATTTTTTAAACATCACAGCAAATAATGTTTACCCGGTGTATATCTATAAAAAAGATTTAGCTGATTTACAAACATACACTAATTCAGATAAACTGATAATGAATTGGTATCATATTTACAACGGTGATTGGCATAGATATTGTGATTTTGTTATTTCTGGGATAGATAGACCATCACATTATAGATTTTTAAGTGGTATTGCTAATAATACCCCAGTAACAGTAGCTACACTTGATAATAGTGGTTTTATTATCACTGGTTCAGGGTATGTGAATATAAATTCAAATGGGAGCATTAAGAATAATGCACAATATGAAAAACATACTACAGTAACTGATTCTTTATATACAGTAACAGAATTTGATAATAAAATTTACGCCAATGCAGTTAGCAATCCTATATATATTGTTCTTCCATCATCTTTAGGTGAAGGGAGAGTATTAAGTATTAAAAAAATAGATTCATCTTCTAACTCTGTATATATAACTGGCTCTGGGGTATTAATAGATGGTTCTCAAATGGTTGATATAGGAACACAGTACAATAGCATGACGGTGCAAGATATTGGTTCTAATATATGGTATATAAATTAAGAGGTAAAAAATGAGTTTTTTTGGTTCAATATTACAAGATGTAAAAGCTGATTCTGGCAATAGTTCAGTTACTAATATTACTTCTGGAGCTATGTTTACCGGGGTAAAGCATACTACTTTAGGTGTTGCGGGGATACAGGTTTCTTTAAAGACCGATAAAAATTGTTATGTATACGTTGACCAAAGCCCAGATGGGGATAATTGGGATATAACAGATACATATATTTATTTAAATTCTTTAGGTGGCGATAGTTGGACTGTACAAGCTGTAAATTCTTTTACTAGAGTAAGAGTTAAGAATTATGAATCATCACCAACAACATATTTAAGATTACAGACAGCATTGTGCCCTATAGTTGAAGCTATCCCTAGAAGTTTAGATTCAAGTAATAGACTAAAAACTTCATCATATATTGAAGATAGTTATGGTTTTGGAGTAGAAAACACTCCTATGGGCGAGATGCGAGTATCGCAACTTACAAAACTTGTTGGTTCAACGTTTAACCCAGATTCGGTTGGACTTGATACAAATTTCTTTTCAACATCAGTTGCAAATAATGGAACAGTTATACAGAGTAATGGGGTTGTGACTTTATCTACAAACACAACAGCTAATGGCTCATCTAAATTTTATTCTGTGCGTAGAGCAAGATATTCAGCTGGTTCTTCAATGAGATATAGAGCTATAATACAACTTGGGGATATTGGAGTAACTGATAATAAAAGACGTTGGGGGATAGTCGATACAACAAGTACAATGCCAACAATTACAGATGAGGCATATTTTCAATTAAATGGGGGAACGTTTAGTGTAGTAACTATGAAGGGTGGTGTAGAAACAACTGTTAGTAGTGGTAATTTTAATGGAGATTTAGGGGCATCATATGTTCTAGATACGGATGTTAAAACATATGAAATATATTGGACTAATTCAAAGGTATGGTATTCAGTTAATGGTAATATTTTACATATAGTATCTGCGGCTAGCTCAACATGGTCAAATTCTATAACACCATATTTTTATATTGACAATGTTAATTCTAATGGGGTTAATACAAACCAAACAATAATATGTAGAACTGTAAGCATATATCGCTTAGGAGCACTTCTCACACAACCTATATCAAAGTATCAGTCTGGGACAACAGATGCTATAGTGTGTAAATACGGTCCTGGGAATGTACATGGGTTAGCTATATCTGGAGTAAGCAATACAAGTAATATAACTGTATATGACAGTACAACTGCTACGGGGGCAACATTGTGGAATAGTGGAGTAATGGGTGCGCAAACTCAACCGTTTCATATTCCATTGTGGGGAGTACCGTTTAATAATGGGTTATCATTTAAAATAGCATCTGCAAATAGTACAATAACAATAGCATATGAGTAAATAATATGGCAAAAGCACTTTCAACACAAGCTACGAATCAATTAAATAATAATAATGTACTAGTAGATTATACGATAACTATAAACTCTATTGTCTGTAAAGATGTTATTACGTATTCAATTGATGCGAGTAGAGATTTTGGGTGTCAGACACTACAATTAACACTTAATAATGATAGTGGCAAGTATTCACCGGATGGTACAAGTGAAGTAAATTTACGTGATGACATTGTGTTAATTGAGAAATTCGCTGGGGCAACAGATACGTTTAAATCATTTACTGGGTATGTTACACAGCGTAATATAGTAAAAGATAGTTCTGGCAATATTATCAATCTCACATGTCTTGATTATATAGTTAAACTTCAAGATACAGATGTTGACCACGATTATGAAGCTACGAAATATCTAGTTGAAAATGAGGTGTTAACACCGAATTATCTCCCAGAACCTAATGAGATGTTTTCATCAATATTTGATTTCGCAAATTCTAATTTAGCAGTACAACCGCCCGTGTCTATACGTATACGAGACAAAACAACTGAGTTGGAAGACCCGCAATGGAATGGTTATGAGTTAGCTAATGAGGTGGGGCAGATTACGTTAGGGGCTGTTCTTAACGCTCGTGATAATTATGAAATAGTTGGGACATATTATTTCTACCCAAAAGGTATTTACGTTGAAGATATTATTGAAGATTTAATAACTAGAAAAGATGGGTATAATAACTATTTGTTTAAAGAAACATCACAACAAGCGGTTATAGATAATCATCTTACTGAAACATTTTATAATGTTGAGGGTAGAGCATATGATACATTGACTAGAAATAAAACCCCTGAAGTTATGGATATAGAAACAACTCTTAGCGTAGCTGTTGCTGAAGGTGATACTACGATAACAGTAGCCGATGCATCTGGGTTCCCTAACACTGGATTTAATACGTTATTCTCAGTAAATGGCGATTTAGCCGCATATAGATATATAACAGGCTCTCAGATTTATGGGATACCTTCTTCTGGAGTATATGCGTTACAGTCTCATCCTATTGGGTCATATGTCACGTATACAGCTAATTTTCCTGCAAATATGATATGGTATCTTAGTTACGATAATCTAATTTCAGTTATGAGTGGTTCTCAATTTACCCTACCACCTGGAATTACTATGCGTTATTTTAATAAACGTTATGGAAGCATCATGCTTGATACCCCGGTAGACCCAGCTTCTGATATAAGATGTAATTACAATTATGAGTTTAAAACTCTTCAAGCTACAGGGGTTGAGACAAACGGTATTAAATTTAAGGAAAGAGATATAAATAATCGTTTTGATGCAATAAGTAAATTGCGTACATTTTTACCTCCAAATTATATTATACGTACTATTGGGGATGATAAAATATGGGCATCTTATCTGAGTCAAAAAGATACCGCCGATTTTGATTTAAAGGGTATAAAGTCTATCTCATATGGTGAAGATGAAGATATTTATACTAGAACGTTATTTTATGGGAAGAACGAAAACCCACATAACGTGTTTTTTGATACTGGAGTCTCGTTTCTTAATACAGGAGAAACGTATACCGCTGTTGCTACAAATAGCGAGTTATCTTATTCTACAGACGATGGAGCGTATAGAGTATATGTAACAGGATTACAGAGTGGTAAGATATTGGGTGATATGATGTCAACCGTAACTGGTTCGGGTTACTCACCTATACCTCATCCGGTAGTATATATCAATAATATTCCAATAGACAATAACTTGCATGAAGTTATACAAACAGATGTATTAATATCTACAAAAACTACATCCACAACAAAAGTAACCGATGGTGGTTGGAGTAGCGGACCAAAATCTGAAGAACATACATATTACGAATATAAGATATATTTTGGGCACCGGGGGTTAGTTGCTAACCAATTAGTTAAAATTTACGGGGCTACTGGGAATTTACTTTTTACACTTGGCCCAAACGATTCAAATATTGATTATGAAAATGGTATATGGATTATACCTGGAACTGCTGAAAATTCAAATGTTGCCGCATGTTCAAACGCATCATATTGGATAATGTATTCTACGGATGATTTACAGATAGACTTTTCAAATGTACAGTTTAAAATTAATAGAAGATTAATACCAGTAGTTACAGAAGCAATTGTACACGCTACGTTTGAATATAGTACAGTAGCTACCCCAATAGAGAACGCTGTAGCTTGCTTTGATGGGCGTTGGGATACGCAAACACAAACTATATTTTATGCTAAGCCACCTCAGGGGTTTGTATATGGGATTGTTGATTTGGGGGAGATAAAAGATATACAACTTATTGATATTATAGCAGGTTTCTTTAAGCCAGATACTGACGGAAGACGTAAGTATGAAATGACTAACTATATCACGTTAAAATATTCACTGGATAACCGTACTTATAATGATATAGCTTCTGATACAACTAATTTTGCATTAACAAGTGGCAAAACAAAGACATTTGATGAGCAAGTATTAGGAGAAGGGTTTCAAGCTAGATATTTTAAGATTATAATAGAAGATTTAGAAAAACTAGAATATACTGAGAAAGGGCTTTGGGCGTTATCTCTAGTTGAAATTAAGGCCTATAACGATATCGTTTTACGTGGTGAGTGTAAACTTATTCCAACAACAGCGTTAACGAGTGTCTATACCGGTTCAATGTCTACACTTAACGTAACTAGTACTGCGATGTTTATATCGGGTAGCGGGTTCGCATATATTAATTCAGGAGCTGGAGTATCAACATCACGTTTTTGGTATTCAGGTAAAACAGCGACATCATTTACTGGGGTTACGGGAGCCGCTAGTATGGGATATTATACAGCTGGAACTAAGGTATACGATTACGAAGAAACTAGCACAAGTCTCTATGATGCAGATAATCTTTTAGACAAACTTTATGATGTAGTGTACAAAAATACAACTGTTAATGAATATTTAGATGACCAGACATTAGTTAATTTACGAGCTAAAGATTGGCTTACTGAAGCGTTAAAGAATCATACTAAATTGGATGTTGAACTTCTCTACGCACCTCATCTATTAATTGGACATACCGTAGCTTTAAATGACCCGTATAATAGAGTAACATCCAATTATTTCGTCGAAAGAAAGTCAACGACCAATGCTGGAACTTCAATAACCGTTGCGAGGTACCCATAATGGAACCACTTAAGATTATGACAGACGAGATACGAGATAAGATTAAATTCTACAATAAAAAGCATATAGATATAAAAGAACTTATAACGGGGTATAGTATATCTAACGAAAATTTAAGCGGAGCATATATCAGTGAACTTAATTTAGCTGGGTATGACATAAGTAACTGTAATTTATCCAGAAGTAATGTAAAACTTATTCTTAATAAAGGTGTAGCTCGAAATTGCAATTTTTCATATACACAGTTTATATTAGGCTCTAATTTTTCACATGCTGATTGTAGAGGAAGTAACTTCTCTTCTTGTAATGCTAGTAATATAGATTTTGTTTGTGCAGATTTACGTGGTACGTCGTTTTGTAATTCTACGTTTACGCTATTTTCTAAAAGATTTTTCAGAGCTAAATTTGATGGGATGATATTAGAACTTATGGCGAGATTTTTATCCGTAGAGGGATTAAAAGAAATAAAAAATGAAGACATATAAATCATTAGACCAGTTAGTTATTGGGCTTATAGAAAAGTATGCTAATACTACTTTACCTGGAGCAACGACTTCATCTACGTATTATAACGCATCACAGCCTTTTTCGTCTAGTAAAAGTGTTACCCCAGATGAAACTACACAGATAGTTACTGAGTTGGTTACAAGTCTTAACCAACTCGTTGTACCATATATCGATTGGGGATTTGAAATAACAGCGTCTAACCCACCAGATAATTATATCAATGTTTCTTCAGGGGCTGGTGTTGTAGCGGGGCATCATCTTGAAAATGTCGAGTCTATGAGATTAAGCGTCCCGTTTGATGGGCAAACACCAGTGTTTTATGTTAATTTTGATGGTTTAAAAGTATCAGTTGACCCAAGTAAATATGATGATAAGTTAAGACTTGGTAGAATTATAGTCCCTGTTCCAGGAGTAACCGTAAATATACAAGATGATAAACCCGATACTGGGCATGATGGTTGGATTGTATCTGGTAGAGATGCGTTCTTTGATGAAGATACAGTTTTAGATGATGATTCAATAGCTGTTCTAAGAGATAGTATCGGTAAAATATTAGCTGATAATCTTATAGGCAATGTAAGACTTAGTGAAGATTTAAAAATTACAAACACACAAGGTACGCTTGAGTTAGATAGTAAAGAGTTAAGATTATTGTCTACTAGTAAAAATATCGTAGCGAAGTTGAATAGATACGGTAGTTTCTTTTACGATGACGGTGGGGCGTTAGTTGCTAAATTCGGTACTTCAGAAGCACGAGTTGGGAATATATCCATAACAGGAAACTCTATACAGAGTACAAATTTTATTAGTGAACATAGTGGGTTCCAAATAAAAGATACAGGGTATGCTGAGTTTGAGAATGTACGTGTTAGAGGTAGATTAAGCAGTTCAGTATTTGAATATGATAAAGTATCAGCAGTTGGCGGTAAACTTGTTGTTAGTAATTCATCAGTATTAGCAACGGATATAAACGATGCGTCTACCACAATAACAGTTGATGACCCAGTATTTGCAGAAAACGAAGTGTTGCGTATGAAAGACGGTAATAATGATGAATATTTCATGATTACTAATATCTCATCTGCTCCAACATATAATATTAACCGTGATTTAGCTAACACATATTCTGGTTCTGGATTATCATACCCATCATGGAATAAAGGTACTGCTGTTGTATCATACGGTAAAGTATCAAGTTTAACAACTACTGGTAGCACAACCGGGTTTATATCGTTAGATGCATCATCTGCATACTCACCTTTTATTGATGTTTATAAAAGAGATTCAGCTATGTATAATGATTACAATATAAGAGCAAGAATTGGGACGTTAGAGGGTATCTATGATTCTGCATTTGGAGGATATCTCACAGGTTCTGGAATATATACAAACAATGCTTATCTTAAAGGTGGGTTATACAGCGTAGGAAGCGGTGTTGGGAGTGGGAGTGGAGCTTATCGTAGAGTTAATATACAGAATGGATGCATACAGGCAAATGAAGCAAAATTTGATAACCCACTTTGCTCTTGCTGTTATTCGTACATAGATGCTGGTATGTTAAGATTTAATGATGAACTTGGTTCTGTTCCGTATGTTAAAAGAATAGCTAGTGGCACTGCTGATACTGGATGTGTTGTTGAACTTAATGGTTGGAAGGTTGCGCCTAATGTTATAGTTAGTGTAAAATCTTTATGTAGTTATGCGGCCGCTCAATCAGCACAAAATCAAAGGTGGAATGTTTATAATGATACACCAGAGTGCTATGTTACGAGTGCAACATGCTATGGGTATTGTTTTGTCATACATGCTTTATTGGAATTAGCTAGTGGCGCAAGTAATGAAATAGCTAAAAATATAGCTATGGATGCGTGTGCAACTACGGAAGCATGTACGTGCGCATCGTGTTTTAGATTTAATTTTCAGTATTGGTGTAATGGTGCGGCTCCCGATTGTTACTGTTATGGAACATTGTGCTATGCGATATGTTATAAAACATCAACTGCTGACCCTGATGTTTGGGAGGGAGCGTGTTGCTATGAATACGTACAACCTCATTCTAGTGTTGGTGAGATAAAGTCAACGTCTAATACATACGCCGCAATGACGTTCCCATGCATGGCGACGTGGGTGGTTATGGCGCATCAAGTAAGTTTAACATATACCAATAGTGGAGTATGCTCATCTACGTTTACATGTTGCTGTGTGACATGTAATGCATCTTCATGTAATTTAGGTATGATGTGTTTAGGTGGTTATGATGAGGGGTGTTGCACCCAGTCAGGAACTATAACTTTTGGAGCGTCACCATCTGGTACTATTTACTGTACATGTTTATATTATTCTGTATCTGTTTGCAAATCTCAGTCAGGTTGGGCGTATCCTAATGGGGTATGCACTATTTCAAGGATAACAGCTCCGGGAATGAGTATAATTTGTAATATGGTTAACGGGCAAACACAATCAACAACACGAGTTGATTGTAATATGATAGTAGGTAATACGTCATATTGTTGCAGTTTTGCTTTTGCAGAGATGATTTGTCGTGGTTATAATATGATGAATTATGATTATTATGACAATAATATGAACTGTATTTATGGGATATGTCAGATAGTTTGTTATTGCGCCGCATCGGGTGCTGCCGATTCATGCGCAAGTAGTAATTTGTGTAGTGTAGTAAATTGTTATGGGTGCTATTGTGCGCTTGACCCAAGTGGTACATTAAATTGGTTAGCGATAGCCTATACCTAAGGAGAGAATGATATGAAAAAGAGCATTTTGATTGTTTTGTTTTTGTTACTAGCAGTAAATTGTTATGGGGAAGATGAAGAGTATCATAAAAGAATGGATAGAATAGCTAAAGTACGTAATGAGGAAATAGCACGTGCGCACGAGTTGAGAAAATTAGAATTAGAGACATATATATTAGCGCAAAAACTAGAGTTACAGCGTGATAATATATACGTTAATAATGATAGTAATCAGTATAACTCAAATAGGAATGATAACGATACGAATGTAGAAGTTAACACAAAAAATAGGAGAAATAAAAAATGAAAGAATTGATTGAAAAAGCTGAGAATTTAATATTGGTAGTAAATGGTGGTATAGGAAGAAATATTTTCGCTACATCTGTTGTTAGAAACTTAAAGAAAGCGTATAACGATAAGAATATTATAGTTGTCGCTGGGTTTGCTGATACGTTTAATAATAGTCCGCATATAAAGAGGGTATACCAATTTGATAAACCGATATACTTATTTGAAGATTTTATACAAGATAACAAGTCAATTGTATTAGACGTGGAACCATACCGTCACCCCGATTATGTTAATAATAATATGCACGTCGTTGAAGCGTGGTGCGACTTACTTGAAATACCATGTGATAATACGGTTGGGGAAATGTTTTTTACGAAGAGCGAACTTGAAATGGCATATTTACAAGTTCAAAAACGTAAAAATAAACTTGTTCTAATACAGCATGTTGGTGGTATGCAACCGCAAACATGTGATAAAGACTCTCAATTAGCGAGCAGAAATAGTATGTATAGAAGAAGTTTACCAGAGAACGTAGTTGACGAAGTTGTAAACAAGTTAAAAAGCAATGGTTTTGATGTTGGGTGCGTACAGCTTCCAAATCAATATTGTCCTAAAAATGCTGAGAGAATTAATTTTCCACCAAGAGCGATTATAGCTTTAATGCCTTACGTTCATGGTGTTATTTCAATAGATAGTTTTATCATGCACTCTGCGGCTGTAATGAATAAGAAGGCTCTTGTTTGTTGGGGTGGGACATCACCTTTGAAATTAGGGTATGAGATGCATATGAATTTAAGAAAGAAAAACTGCCCAACCCCAGAATGTCATAGACCAAATAGCTATTTGTTTGACGTACAACCAAATGGGTTTATGTGGGATTGTAAGTATAGTGATGAGTGTATGAACTATTCAGCAGATGATATATTAACTGGATTTCAAGAGCTATACGGTAAATTCGATGAAGGTAAGGTAGTTACTGCTGAGTTAGTTAATACGTGCGCAGAGGAATGTTTATGCAAAAAATAAGTGAGAAGAAACAAAAATTAATAGATGATAGACTTTGTGCATGTGATACTATACAGCAAATCAATGGTCAAATAGACTTAATAAGTGAGCTGTTAGCAATATTACAAAATCTATCTGAAGAAAATATAAAGTTTCTAAAGGATAAGAAAAATACTTTAATAGAATGTAGAATGAAAACTATATATATATTACAGCAAATTATAGGTAAAATTTCCTTAATTAATGAACTGGAAAAGGAAGGTGATGAAAATGTCAGTTGATAAGATAAATGATGGGCTTCCTACAACAACTAAAATAGAGTCCCTCAACAATCAAACACTGGAATTAGATGGGAAGATATCCGAGTCTGGATTTAGTATAAATGAATTAGATAGTATATATTCAGACTTAGGATTAAGCAGAAAGTTTAGAATCTTAAGTGGAGCTGGTAATTCCGTTGAAACATATACAAACTGGACTCACGTTAAAGCTGAGACGGGATATTCTATATGGAGTATACCTTTTACTAATTATAGACATAATACTGTTAATGAGATGTACTATAATGATAGAAAGATGACGTATAAAGGTTCAGCGGGGCAAATACTGTATACAACATTTGATAAAGTATATTTATATGATGGTTATACGTATACTGATAACACAACGGAAGCATCTTCTGAAGAAGGTATAGCGTTTAGTTTAATGGGAACTACGTCTAGTTATCTATATCTTGGTTTATCATCAACGTTTAATGCTATAGATTTAAACTTATCAGGTAAGGGTGATAATTATAGTTTAAAAGTTGAATACTATAATGGTGCTTCTTGGGTGCAGTTAGTAGCTACAACGAATGCACTTGTTGATAATACAGGTAATTTTAAATCAAATGGTAGAATAGAATTTACACTTCCTACTAATTGGGGTACAGTAGCTGTTAATAGCGTTACTAAATATTGGGTAAGGATATCTACTACAACAACTCCTGTAAATACAGCAACAGCTTTATCTATATTCCCTGGCGGCAGTGTTTATTCATTGTTACAGTTATCAACAACAAATGCTTTAAATGAACAGTGGTCGTGGTGTTACTTTAATAATAATGTGTATGTCACTATCCGTAATGCGGGAGCTAATTATTACGAAGGTAGCACATATGTAACTTCTTCATCTAGTGTTACTAATAAACAGAACTTCTTTGTTTATAATAACGCATATAAAGTCAATTATGAGCAGACATCATATATGACTGGAGCCGCTTTCGCCCCTTCGTATGGGTTTAAGATGTACAATACTGGGAGCTCTATTGAAATAATAAATTGGTCAGCGAGTACCCCTTTTAAGATAACAAATACGACTAGTGCTGGGGTTTGGTTAAGAGTTAATGGAGGATTAAATGATTTAGTAACAGGAGCGTCAACTGGTACTGGAGGTGTACCGCCTACGCAGATAAAGAAATATTTAACTATTGACGTTGACGGAACTAATTATAAAATACCGCTTTATGCAAACTAAATTGAGGTGCGTATGGAGAGACTATGCAGTAATATAGTTAAAAATATAGAATGCTGGGTATGCCACAGTCAGTTAGTAAAAAAAAGAACAAGGATATGTTGGATAATAAAATGTACAAATAGAAAATGTCAAGCTCATGCTATATTGGTGACAAAAGAAGAGCTTGACGATATCGAGAATGACGATAAACAGGAGAGTGTAATGGATAAAATAAAGAAGTTTCTGTTAAAGATTAAAGAGTTTTTTGTTAAGTTATTTTCAAGAAAATAAAATGGGGGGTAGAGAGATGCGAATGAAGAATAAAAAAGGTTTTACAGGTTTTGAACTAGTAGCGATTATAGGAGTTATAGGGCTGATAAGCTATTTTGCTGTCCCAAATATAGGTAAGGGGATTAATAGTATCGTTAGCGGAGATAAAAATCAAACTAAAGCAAGCCGTGTAATACAAAGTGAAAGGACGTTGTATCAAGTTGACCCACAACATCCTGATAAGCTTATACCTGTTAAAGATAAATATAGCGACACGTCATATCAATCAGTGGCTACTGAACCACCCGAGACGTTATGGGAGAAGTTTTGGAAGTTAGGCGCTATAGCTATTGTAATTATAGTTGTGTTAGCGTATCTTGGTCTATGGCCTATAATCACGGTATGGTGGAATAAGGTAATTAAACCTAAGATTGAAAAAGCTAAGGCTGACTTAGAGGCTAAGACAGAAGAGTATGATGGGTTGCATGATGATGCGGCTTTAATTGTCAAAAGTATTGATGAGGGGTTAGGAGCTATTAATATATCAATTGCCTCTGCTGAGGCTACAATGAAAACAGCTCAAGCAGTGGTAAGTACTGCCGAGTCACTATCTGATTCTGATACTACAAAATCTGCGACAATAGCTAGTTCAAAAGCAATGTTAGCTAGAGCAACCGATGTTTATAATGCTGTAAGTGGTCTCAAGGCTAGTTTTTTAACAGCTATGTCTAGAAAACAGGACTCAACAACTAAGCTCTTAGTAGCGACTTTAAAAAACGATTAAAAAAATAGCGGACGCCGGAAAGGAGTACGGCGCCCGCTCACACAGAAAGGAGACTAAAGTAAGACTTGTGATTTTCTTACTCACATATAGTATATCACATAATTGATGCTTTGTCAAGTTGTTTTTAATCTATTTTTTTTACGCTCAAGAGCTTCTTCTCTCAACTCAACATAGCCACACTGTAAGCATGTATATGGACAGATATATCCGCACACTTCATCTTCTATAATAAGACAACAACATATTGCTGTTGCTCCGCAAGCTCTGCATACGATATGTGGTGAGGTCATAAATCATACCTTTTGTTTCTCGATTTCTTTATCTATTAAAAAATCAATGGTCTTTTTAGCTGATTCCATATTGTTTGTATGACAAGTAATTACGAAATGATGCTCATAATTATTACCTTTTAATTCTATATAACTTATTGCACTAAAAGGGGTTGTGACTTTTTTACAATTATCATCCATACTAATCTTCCTCTAGCTTGGGGTATGGGCAACTAAAATCAACATCTGGTCTACCCTTAAGACATAACTTTACTCTTATCTGTTTACTTGCGGTACAATTCCACACTCTCCCCCCATCAATATCTTTTAAACAAAAACCGCTTAAATAATTTTCACAATCTTTACTCTTCTGTATAATCCCAATCTTCTTCTTGCTCTTCTTCATCTATTAACTCACTTTCTAATAATTTTATATCCTCTTGCTTCTTTCTGTTTCTATCATACGGTTTTCTAGAGTGGCATATTCTTGTCACCGGGCTCATACTCCACGTTCTTCTACACTTTATTCTCACTTCTTTTGATTTCGCCATGACATCACCTAAACCTCACAATGTTTTTAATAAACGTATCATCTCATCTGAAATATTAAATCTCTCTTTGTTTATCTTAAAGCTTCTTTCAATATTACCGTTAATATTCTTTTTTAAGGATGCTCGCCAATCCATTTGCATTTCGATTAAGTCCAGCATACTCATTTTGCCTATATCTCCACCATAGAATTCAGGATGATGCGAATTTCTAGAATAGTGGTGCTGTAATGTAGGCTTTTCACTATCTAATAATTCATTATACTCCTTAGTACCATATTGCGTTTTACTTAAAGTACCGAGTTTATTGTGAAAACCATTAGCCTCAATGTACGAAAACTTGCTAAGGTCGTGTCTTAAACTTCGTATTATAAGTTTATTACATACTTGTAACATATACAACATAACAAAATATTTATGTTTTATTACACCTATATAATAACGCATAAGATTATAATAGTTCATCTTAATTATTATATGCTTTTCTTTATATAGAAGTTTCTATCAAAGAAAGGTTTAAATGTCGCGGTGAACTCTGTGATTATACCGATATCTGACTGTTTTATTTTAATAATATAATAACCTACATGAGCTTGTAATTTTAGTTTTCTCATAAATCTACTTTGGTCACAGACACAACCACATAGCACACTATGTATTTCTCTAGGGTAAAATACTCCGGATTTATGCCAATGCCCCGACAAAATAACATTTGGCTTCTCTCCCCCTTGGTAGGATTCGGCAAGTTTCTGAAGAGCATAACTAATAGCATATGAACTTCCTCCACCAGGGTGCACTAATCTCATAATGCTACTACCTTTTTCGGACTTTAATTCCACATCAACTTCCTGATATCCTAAGTGTATTAAATCTTTTCTTCCATGCTCAGAGGCTTCGAGTTGTAAGTATCTACCAAAGTCTATACCTTCTCTTTGAAACCACCATCCCTCGTGGTCATCCGCAGTTATAAAATTGGTAGTTATTCCTTCTCTTTGTGGATAGTGGTCTATACAATAGAGTGTTTGGTCTGTTATACCATGCACTCTTATGTCATATTTATTAAAATTTGCTTCACCCTCAACAATGTTCCCCGCATGAAAGACTGTTTCTATTTTTCTATTTTTAAAATCATCATAAGCATGTTCCAAAACGTCGAGACGTTCATTATAACTCCCTAAATGTGTATCAGATACAACCCCAAATTCATGCTCTATTCCAACGTCAAATTTATGTTTTATTTTAGAATTTTTTTCGACTGGTATTCCGTCTAATAACTTAACGAAACTACCTTGTGTTTCAATCGTGTAACCTGAATTCTTTAAAGATTTTACGACATCAGCAACAATTGATTCGTTTATATTAATGCTTTTTGCTATATCCGATAAATATCTCCCCTCATCTCGTATTTGTTTAATAATCTCCATTCTTAATATTGGAGAATTAGAATTAGATGATGTTTTGTTGTTTTGTCGAGCTAAAATTGAACATTTTTGAGAACAGTATTTACCGCCAGCCCCAGTGTAGATTTCCCCGCAGTTTAAACACTTGTTGTTTTTGTAAATTTTACTCACAATTTTATCCTCCTATTAGTTGTTTATATCGTTCAAACATTTTATCGTAATTAATTTTTTCTTTTAATATATTTTCACCTTTTAATCTTTTGACGAAATAACCTTTATTGCGCATCATTGTATTATGTCTTGCATCTTTCTCTTCAGCGCCAGGCTTATGATGCCAGTAATAACCATCGCATTCAACTACTAAGTTATATCTTGGAATATAAAAATCTACGGGGTGACTCTTAATCCTATATGGATGCTTAAAAGATATGCCCCTTTTTATCAGCTCATCTTTAAATTTTAATTCTATGTCGGTGTCAAATACTTTTTGCTTCATATTTTTATCTAACAAAGAACACTGTAAACATTTTTTGTGGCCATATAGAAAAGCCTGACTGTTTAATAGTTTATCGCAATCGCTACAATAAGATTTCACTAATGTTCTACCATGTTTGTATGCGGGGTTATTTTCCCCAACCTTACAGCAATGTGCACATCTTTTAGATTTACTCCAGAAAGAGTGACTGTTTAATTTTTTACCACAATCGACACAATAGTAATAATATTTTTTTAGACTTCTTCCATCTTTATAGTTTGGACCATTCTCACCTTTAAATTTTAATGATAATTTTACGCCAAGTATTTTTCTTGCACAGCCAATGCATCTTTTTGCATTTTTAGTAATTTTACATCTACAATCCAAGCATCTGTTTATCTTACTTTTTTTCATTATCTTTCATCTTGTTATGTGAAAATAACAGTGCTTTTGAAATTGCGTCCGGACAACTAAAATGTATCTCTGATTTAAAATCTTTTTGCAATACACCATTATTTTTTTGCTTTATTTGTTCCAATTCATTATGTAAACTCATAGTGCATGCCTTGCATCTAATTCCTTTTAATTGTTTTATAATATCGTTAATTGGTACATTATATCTTAGTGCCAATGATATTAGCGCACCTATTGCAGATAAACAAGCATGACATCCACCCTCTTTCCCTGGGGTGATGAAGCACTCAAAAATTTCGTTATTTGAATTATGATTTACAGTTATAAATAATTTTGTACATGCGGTTTTATGTTTTATCGTGCAACCTCTTTCAACAGCGTCTCTTTCTATTGGTTTAACTTTATTCATTCACTACCTCTTAAATATTGATGCGGCCAAACTTAATAAGACAACTATAACCAATGCTTGAACGAAAGATATTGGTAATAGATGAAATATTGGCGCTATATAATTAAATAAAACCCAGAAAAGTATTGGGGTTAAAAATATTAAAAATATAGACGGTAATATCAATGCGATAATAAACACTAAAACAATAGCGATTAATATTATTGAAAATATCCCTGCTAGAATTTTCTCAAACACTTTATTCTCCTTATTTTATTTGTCAAAATGTAACTCAATTTCAACTCTAGGATTTGAATTATAATATTTTCCAGTTTTAGGAAGAAACTCGATAATCTGATTATCATCTAAAAAGTATATCCCCCTCATCGCATCTAGACAAATCTTTATATAATTGTCCAAGTCAGGCTTCTTAATGCAGAATAACAACCCACTCTCTAAAAGTTCTCTATCTTTTCTAGATAGAGATTTTGGGGGGCTTCTATAAATACTAACCATAATCTTTATTGGGCCCAGTATTAAACTATCAGGTTTACTTTTTAATGATTGCCCTGCGAAGCCTTCTTCATAGTTTCGAGTTGTTTCTGGAGTGTACATATACACAGTCCCAGATTTTCTATTAATTCTAGCTTTAGCCCGTAACTTAGACTGAGGTTCTCCAAAAACAGTAAACTTTATAACCTTATCAAACATATTTCTCCTTATTAAAAGATTACGCTAAGTCTCTTGCGTCTATCTGTTGTGCTAAGTTATCAACTTTAATTTTAGCGAGAATCTCGCCTTTTGTTAAAAGCACTAAATTTTTACCTCCAAATCTAAACTGTACCCCAGCTTTTGCGTTATAGTAAATCGTCTCTCCAATACTATAAAACTCTTTCATCGTTTCAGATACTTCAAGTATCGTCCCGAACGTTGTTGGTATTTTATCTTCCCCTCCTGAAACTATCACCAACCCACTTTCTGTAGTATTCTTTACTTCTATAGGTTCAACCAGAACTCTCTCGTTTTGTGGGATAATTTGAATCTTTTCTCTCATTTAAATTCCTCCTTTTACTTTAATTAAATTTTCGTCTTTCACCTCATAGTGAAATGTCTCAATGTTTTTTTTAAGTTTATTTTTCTCTTCTTCTTTAGCTCTACGCTGTACTCGTATGCGTTTCATCATGCTTTTACTCTTCATATTAATCCTTTTTGTCGTCTTGATACCTATAAAGTAGTCTTTCTATTCTTGATTGCCAATGACTTAATACATTCTTAAATCTATCAAGCTTTTCATACATACGCTCAAGCCTTGTTTTTTCAGTCTTGTTAATCGTTATTCTATTCTTTCTACCCTCTAGTTTTTTTACAGTTTCTACAACATTAGTAAATCTAAGTATCATTTCATAATTCTCCTCCAAAGTTAATAGACATCGCCATTTTCTTTGATTTTAGTTGCTTCGAGTTGGCTAACTTTTCTACGGTAAAACTCTAACTTACAACATTCTAAAGCACTTACAACTTCGCTATATACCCCGTAACTTTCTTTCTTACCCGATAGATAAGATTGTATTACTAACGTAAGAGCGTAGTTCAATTCTCCTGGTGTTTCTGGTTTATATACATCATATAAAGCATGTACTAATTCCGTGAATTTGGACCTATCTTCTGGTTTTATATAGGGCATCATATCTCCTTTATAACATCTTCATTATACACTGCATTATTGATTCCGCCAAAGTAATAATCTATTATTTTTTGTTTAAGAAGTTCATCGACGCTTGAAACTATTTGTGATGCAAATTCCTTTATAAATGGATGTTCCACGTAATGCTCTTTATCAGATATAACTATCACTGGCTTGTTCATTGTCCAAGCTAAAGCTATCTCTGATAGAGTACCAACTGGTGGACGTTTTTGATTAAATTCATCTAAATTAGCTATAACTATATCAGCATTTTTTATCCCCATATAATCACGAGCGAATAATGATTTAGCTGGAATTTCAGATTTTAATCCATCTGCTGTTATAGTTTTGTACTCCACTTTAGTATTAAGCGGGTCTAAAAAAACCAAATTCCACCCCTTAAGAAGATAGTGTTTGCGTATGTGTAATCTCCATTCTAGACATTCTTTAATCTTATCCCCGATTATCATACCTGCTAAATAAATAACCATTTTTTTCTCCTTTCTTTTCATAAAGACGTTTTAATATATAACTAAAATACGCAAACCAATAATCAGTGTTTGCATTAACTTCGCCGTTACATTTTCTGCATAATGTAATCAATCTTCTTTCTTCTACTTGATTTTTATTATAATCTATGTGATGAATTGGCAGTTTTTGTCCGTATAGTTTTAAATGTTTTTTTTGTGTCATTTTACATCCTAGACGTTGACAATGATATTTATCTCGTTTTCTAATATAGTCTTTATAGTTTCCATTAAACGTAAGTGGATAAGGTTTGTTTCCTTGCCCATGAATATACGTCCAGCTTTTCTTAGATGCTTGAAAATTATATTTACATTCATTGCAACAAAAACGGAGCTTACTTACATTAACACTCTTCTTAGTCAGAAATAAATATTTACCACATCCTGTACATTTTATTCTAATTCTTTTTACATAATTTGGGTGCTCATCCCCTATAATATTTTTTGATTTCCACATCGCATAACACTTAATATTACAAAAATGATGTTCGTCTCTTTTTACTTTATAGGGGTAAATGTTAATTTTTATATTACAATTATTACAATGAACTTCAATTTTTTCTTTATAATTAGGGTGTTTTGGACCATTGATATTTTTGGAACGCCAATTATCGCAACATTTTCTATTGCAAAAATGATATTTATTCTTTAAATAATGACACCTCATAACATGAATAATTTTTTTACAAAAATCACATTTCATTTTTATTTTCGCATAATGAAAAGTTATGTTATTTTTTATTATTTTATTCATTTTAATTTTAAAGTTTATGATAGTTCATTGTTATATTTCGACAGAATCATGTCTACTGATATATATAATTCACTTATAGTTCCATCGTTATATATGATATCGCTAAACTGTTCATTATCTAAGTCTGTTTCCGATGGGTGCTTATCACACTCTTTATCTCTGTCAAGTTTACGTTCGATTCTGAATATTTTAGCACCGCTTAATATTAATAATTTAAATTCATTAGCGAAGCGAACATCAGTCACTACATAATTCTTTCCTATATTTTTTTTGTCGTTCACTTTACGTAACACGCAATCTACCCAAATATCATCTCGAATCTCTCTTAATTTCATCCCAATATCTTGTAAGAGTTTGCGTCCATGGTCATCTTTCTCGCCATCCCAATTAAAATAATTTGTGGCTAACTCTTTCAATCTATCTGCGAATGCTATTCTATGAAATCCGTACTTCTTCATTAAATATAATGCTACCGTATCCTTACCTGATTGCATTTTTCCACTAAGTCCTAAAATCATGGTTACACCTTTCTTTTGCAGTGATGACAAAACTTAACGAATACTGTTGAAATCATTAACATTAATAATTTAACAGTCCAAATATAAAGTACAATCCACCCCATAAAATGTACTAATCTTTCAACTACATCCCATTGTATATTCATACTCTCCTCTTAAAATGGACAATCTTCGAGCGTCTTTTCTTTATTCAAATCATTAGCCAAACGCTTTAGTGTTATTATTATTATATCTTTATTAGGATTAAGATATTCATTCCTTACTTTATTAACGAACTCTTCTGTATATTCTTTTGAAAATGTAAATCTTACATCATCAGCTAGAAGTGTTAATTTACTTTCACCTATACGTAAAGCATGAAAAGCGTAATATAATTCTTTATTTAAACTCCAAAATCTTTTCAAAAGTTCTTTCCATATAAAAGCATCTTCTTTTAAGTCTGGTCTAGGGTCCTCAGGGTGTTTACCCTCTTTAATAATAGCCTCTACTTGCTTACTCATAGGTTTCTTACCTTTCATAGGTTTGTTACACTTCTGACAACATACTTCTGAATTTGGGAATTTTTCAAATACAAAATCAGAAACTTCTTGTTTTATATTACAACTTAAACAATTAAATAGTGCCACTGCTAGTAACCTTATCTAGTTCTATTTTGGGGATATATGATTTACTACCTACTTTTATAACTTTAATTAAATTTTTCTTACCCCAATTTACTAAAGTTTGTCTTGATACGTTAAGTATTGAACCAGCTTGCTGTAGTGTGTAATTCTTATCATATATACTCTCAAATATTTCTTCTTCTTTTTGAATAAAATAAGAAGGTCTTTTTTTACGCAACAACGATTCTATCGCTTCTAGTTTTATAACAACTATATTATAATCTGGTGTATCACGCTCGAACTCTTGTATTTTTTTCAAATATAACTTATGATACCTTATCAATTCTGAAACTGACATTTTATCAAATGTGTGCATAATCATTCCCCTTCAAACAATCCATCTGAATTCTTTTCCACTCCAACTCTAACATTCTCATTAAAATCAACGGGTGTTTCTTTAGCTGTTTTAGTATCAGCATGTCTTTTTTTGTTATCTGTTGTTTTTTCAGTTGCCGCATCTGGTAAATATACATCATCTTCTGAAGAAACAGTAGCTGTTTCTTGAACTAAATCTCTTAATATGGTTGTAAAGTTATTTTCTTTTCTATACCCATAACTTCCTAAAGCACGTATCAACCAATTTTGCGACATCCATTTAAATACTATTCTCACTGAATCTTTATCTTTATATCCTACTCTGTCATAAACATCAAGTTTTCTGAATGTTTGTGACTCCCAAAGTACTTTCAGTAAAGTCTCCCACTCTGGAAGCATCTTAAACCCTTCAATAAGGGACTGTCTTCTTTTTTCTGTTAAATTATACTTTCTTTTAGCGTCTTCTGAGTATAAGTCATACCCCATCGAGGCTTTGCAATATATACTATTTAACCACCACTCTATAAACAATACATGCTCTTTTGTAACTATTACATTCTCAAAGTTTTCATCCGTTGATACTAAGAACCCAGCTAATGAAAGTGAAAGTCTGCGTATCTTATTTTTAGTATCACCAGTCTCTATAAGTGGGAATTTATCGTGATATTTACTTAACATTCTTTCTGATACTTTAAAGATTTCTAACTCTGCATCTTTATTAAACACCTCTTGTTCTGGGCGTCTTGACCATCTCCACATAATTCTATCCCTACATGCCGGTGATGTGTAAACATGAGGAACTTGTGGAACATTATCTATTGACCTATTTATAAGCTCTGCACCAACTTCATGCTTCGCTATCGTAAGTATAAAATCCATTCTTCTTATATCTTCATCTTTAGTTATAATTTCTCGTATCGCAGAAGGACCGTCTCCGTATGATTCGAGCTTCGCGCCTCGCTTCGTATTACTAACGAATAACAGTCTAGTTCTAGCATTTGTCTTTTCATTACCATTAGCTTTGTTTACAGATACTATACCGCTTGACATAACATCTGTTAATTTTTCCATTATATCTTGTGGCATATCTGTAACTTCTTCGATAATGAGAGCCCTTTTATCGTTCATGGGGAGCAAGCCCCAGCGTAATGCCCAACGCCCGCTGTCCATTTGTATGACAGTTCCAAGTAACCCGGGTATTGTTAAACCTTGACCGCCGATACGCTCTCCAACACCGTAATGCTCACGCATTTTAGATATCAGTTCTGTTTTCCCAGTAGCTGTATCACCTATTATAAATGCGTTTACCCAACCTTTTATAATCTCATTATCATATTTCATATATAAAGGTGAGTGCATAACTAAATCAAAAGCTAACATCATATCATGTCTTCCCCAAATATGATGTACGTTACGCTCATAGTCAGTATATTCTTCTTTTATCTTATCTGATATTTTCTGCCCCGGTTGTACTTGAAATATTTTTAATCTTTGTTTTATATCATCGGTAATCTCAAATGATTCAATACTATCCATTGACGGTGTTGCTTTTTCTACTATAATCGTAGATAATTGTTTTCTAGGTTCTGGGAAAACGTACCCTTCTATGATGTGGTGTTGATTTGTTTTTATACCCTCACCGATATAATATACTGTTTTTTCAACATAATCGGTACTAGTAACGTTCATATCTACTTTTGGAACAACTCGTATTTCTTCAACATTTATAAACTCATCTTCTGGAAGTTCTATCTTACACTCTTCACATGTTACACCAATAATTCTACGCATCGCAAATTCTTGTCGTTCCTTTGAAATGTTTATTAAGTCTAGCACTTCTGGTTTTTTAGGGTCAACAAGATATTCATATTCACAGTTATGGTCTAACATAACGCACTTATCGCACTTCTTCTTTGAACCATGACAATAAAATACAATGCGTGAAGGTATCATATAAGCAGGTTCGCTTTTACCGTTAACTAACACTTCAGTTCTTATCTTCTTGCCTTTATACTTAGCGTGTGTTGTTTCAGGTAAACGTATATCAAAAATCTCTTCCTCTTCTTCAACTATCTTTTCATAATCTTTTGCGTTTTTGACATATTCAAAAAACTCTTGAGCAGTATGTTTGAACTTAACGAAAAAATCAGTTATATCTCCGCCCTGACCTAGCTCACTAGGTAATGTCACAATTTTAACAGATGCGGAATGATTTCTTAAAAAAGAAGCAACACGCATCGCTCCTTTCTTACCAGCCATGTCTAAGTCATAACAGATGTATACATTTTTATCTTTGAAGAGTTTAGCCCAATCTTGCTTGAACGTCCCTGCGCCACATGTCACGGTGACAACATCAAACCCATTCTGTTCAGCTATCATGCAATCAGTTTCGCCTTCAGAAATTATAATATCTTTTCTATCAAGAAGTTTCTTAATATTAAACAGCCTTACAGTTCCCCATTTGCACTCTTGTATGACTTTACCATTTTTATCTTTTTGCACAACACCATTTTCGTCTAAAAGTGGTCTTGAGTAGTTTAACATCTTGAATCCTCTATTCTGAGAATTCATATCATACTTCCTAATATTCATTAACTCATCTTTTTCATTAAAAATTGGTATAGTATATCTATTCATTTTGATATCGTAACCAATCATAAACTTTTTTATAGTATCAAGGTTGATACCTCTCTTAGCTACAAAAGCATCTAAATGAGTTTGTGAACTTAGTAAAAAATTATGGAAGTCTTCAGCTATTTTCTTATCAAGCGTCTCTTCTTTTTTTGGTGGTTTTCTATTGAGCGAAGTGTTTGTTTCTTTAGCCATTGCTTCTAGAGCTGTATTAAAATCACATTTATTTATCTTTGAATAAAAGTCAAACGCACTTCCTTTTTCGCTACATCCAAAACAGTTCCACAACCCACTTTTTAAGTCTACACTCATTGACGCAGTACTATCATCGTGGAATGGGCAACAGCACAACATTTTATTACCGGAAGATACATTCGTTACTTTTGTTACACTCTTTCTGAAAAATTCCTCAAGGTTTATCTTAGATATAATTTCATTTTTTGTATTTTCTAATGAATTTTCCATGCGTTCCTATTTTTATAATATAATAACGGTAGACGAACGCTCGCACATTCGCCTACCGTTATGTTTAGTTTAGACTTCTTCTTCCTGTATCTCTTCCGCTACACGCTGTCTCGCTAACGCTTCATCTTTGAAGAACGTATCATAGATTGTCTTAGCCCACTTAGCTTCTTCTTCTGTTGTCTCTCTAACCTGTTTAGCATTGTATGTGAAAGCACTTCGTCCCTTTTTATACTCTTTCTTCACAGAACTTATCTCCCACACATAACACCAGAACGGTTTAGCTGGAACTTTACCTATAACACTAGCATTTATCTTTTGCGCACAAGGAACTGAACTCTTCATAAATGTCAATATCGTAGGCATTAAATCTTTCCCAATAGCATCTGTTGTAAATGAAGGATAGTTATACATTATGTTACACTGTGATGGGAAACCCTTTGCGTATTCACACTTACGACAATTATCATCGCAACCGCACTCGCATCCTGAACCTTTAACTAAATCAAAACTTCTGCATATCGGACCGCCTCTACGATTCTCTGGGTCAAACATAACTCTATTTTTAACCATAGATATTAGTATGACTTGCACTGCTTGAAACTCTTCCCCACTCGTTGAATGTTTTATCGTCCCAGGTCTTGTTGTACCATCTTCAGCTTCTTTCGATGTTGCTTGTATAAGTCTATACCTTGGGATTTGAACATCTTCTGCATGAACGCTCTCTGTTCCAGTAGCCCTAGTTTCTACTGTTGCTACTGCTGTCTCTTCTTTTTTAACAATTCCTTTTTCATCACTAAACATACCTTCTTCTTTTTTTGCACTCATCTTTTCCTCCGTTTTCACTGTTTTCACCTTTATCGAGTTAATAAGCTACTTCTTCGCTACTCATACTGTTGTCAGCATCACCTCCCCCTAATTTTTTGTTACCTCTATTCCCTATCATTGGAACAAGAGTGGCTTGAACTCCTATTTCAAGTTCAGGAACAGGTTCTATTTTATCTATATACTCTGTCTGCATTAACTTATTCAATCTTGCTAAAGTAGGTTTTAACTTCATGATATCATCATACACACCTTTTTCTTTAAAGAAATTACAAGCTTTATCAATATCGATTATCTTACAGAATATTCTATGAGATTTATAAACTGTTCCATAAACATCATGCTTAAATGAGTGTATATCACATGTCTCCATTTCATTAAATAAAGCATACTCTGCCTTCTTCTTTTTCTCCTCTAGCTCAGTCTTTAAAAGAGATACTTTTGATAGTTCGTCTTTAATAGACATAAGCTCTTCTGTTAGCTTTAGTATTGTCTCGTCCATTCTACTCTCCTTTTCTCCATTTGATAGGTTTATTTTTCAACATTACACATAATGTATGCGGTTTAACTTGTTGCTTATTAGGAACGCTTGCTACTCTTATCAGTAATTTAAAGCCTTCTTTACTAGTCATAAAATCAGTAAGTTGACCATTGAAAAATATTTTATCTATAACTACTTCATTATCAGTCTTACTTCCTACAACTACGGGTATTACCCCGAAAATATCAGCCATTTTTTCAGCTATAGACTTACCTACACATTGCCCATGTACGTATGATATACCCGCTTTAAATATAAACTCAATAAGTTCACTTGGTTTCTTATAATCTTTTTCATAAAAATTAAATAGAAACTCTAAAAGTTCGGCATTTAAATCTTCAAGCGTTACATCAACTTTTACTTTTGTGATTTTTTTATTAATCATCTTCGCCTTTCAAAAAATCCATAATTATTTGTTTATCGAGTACGACTTTTTTATCGTCTAAAATTTGCTCTGATATTTCTCGTTTCTTGAGTAACATTTTTTCCCATCTTTCATCAAGTGTGTTCTTTGCTAATAAAGATATGATAGTGACATTATTTTTCTGGCCTATCCGGTGAATACGTTCCTCCGCTTGAATAACACTTGATGGCGACAGAAACGCTTTTTCAAAGAAAACTTCACAGTCAGCTTTGAACAGGTTTAACCCCATACCACACGCAAGTATCTGCCCGATAAACACTTGTATCTTACCATCTTGAAAATTATCTACTATCTCTTGTCTTTCTTTAGTTGGAGTACTGCCAGTAATAACCGCAACATTATACTTCTTTGAAAGCTTGTCCGCTATAAGTTTAACCGTGTTAAGAAACCTACACCATATTACTATAGGTTTATCATTTTTAACAACCTCATCTACTATATCTTCTAATACTGGGAGTTTAGCATTGCTCTCAAAGTTGTGCATACTCTCAAATTTTTCATCCGAAATAAACCCTGATGTTATTTGAGACAAGCGTATTAACTTAACAAGAATATCTCTGGTCTGTGATATGATTTCTTTTTCATTTAATTTTTCTACATATACAATCATTTCATCACGCATCTGATTATATGCCATCATTTGGTCTTTTTCAAGTGTCACTTCTCGTTTCTCGTAAATCTTTTCAGGTAAATCGAGCACGTCTTTCTTGAGAAATCTTATATAGAGAGGGTCTAACCTCTTCTTTAAATGCTCTATATTTCTGTAGCCTTCTATATTTTTAAAATACCCACGTATTATGTAATTGTCTTCAAACGACCACCAACTTCCCATGTGCCCCGGCTTTAAAAAATCTATCTGGCTATGTATGTCTTCTAAGTTATTAGCTATTGGATACCCTGAAAGGATATATTTATATTTTAATTTTGAGAGCTTCTTAACAGCCTTTGTCTGCAAGGCTTCCGAATTCTTTATTTTTATTGATTCGTCAAGTACAATCGCATCTAAGATAAGATACTTACTAACTAAATCAATATCAGCTCTAAGTAGTTCATAGTTTATAACAAGAAATAATATATCATTAGCATCTTTGAACTCTTGATATTGCTCCATACGTTTCTTTTTTGAGCCATCTACTATAACACTTTTTTCATAAGTATGTTTTTCTATCTCATTGCGCCAGTTATACTTAAGAGAAGCCGGAGTTACAACTAAACATTTTTTAATCTCAACATTCTCTTTTCGAGAGATTATGGTAGCTAATGTCTGAAGTGTTTTTCCAGTCCCAAGTTCACTAAAATTCCCCGCCTCATTTCTGCAAAGCATGAACATTACACCGACTTTTTGATAATTGAACAGCTTTGTTTTAAGTTTTGGAAGTACAATGTCACAGTCCGATAACTGTTTTATTTTAATGGCTGTTTCATTAGTTAGTCTATTTTTCTCAACAACATCATTGGCTTGTTTACTTACAAGTATCTCCGGAAATACTTGTTTTAATGCTTTCACCTTAGCAAATGTGGCTGGGAACCGCCATGCTTTACGTTCCTTATCCCACGTTGCATCGTTAACTGATTTTGCTTTTTCTTTATCTTGAAATTTACATCTTAGTAGAAGGTAGTTATTATCTCGTTCATCTAATTCTAGAGATATCATATATTCCTTATTTATTATATGTTAAAGTTCTTACTATATTCTTTAATGTCATAAGCTCATTGTGGAACGTATTCGCAAATGAAGACAAGAATACGCTCTCTATATTAGTAAAATCAAGAGTATCGCTCTCAAAAATGAAGATTACCCTCTTTTGTCCGTTCTCTTCAATTTTTACTTTAGAGCTAAATTCTATTTCTGCTTGGTATTTTGCTTTAATGAATGCCGCTAGAGGGGTTACTGCTGTTTCAAATACATATTTCTTACTCATAAATAATATTTATCCTTTCTGCGATTATTGTAAATACATTATATCATATTGCGACCTATTTGTCAAGGATAAACGCTCATTAAATCATTTTTAATGCATTTATGACATTTTTTACCTTTGTTATACTGATTGAGTTTTGTTCCACATTTACATGTCTTAGATTTTTTCTTAATTTTATCAGAACCATCTGATAATCTTTTTATCCCTCTAAACTTGCTTAAGTCATATGAAGGATTTAATAGATTTTGATACCCATATTTTTGCGTCATTATTGTTCCTTTCTAAAATAATACTTACTTTTTAATCTATCCTCCATTTTACAGCAAATAATTTCTTGCATTTCAGATGGTATTTTTTCGGTAAAAGTATCATATATAACCGCATGTGTAAGCTCATGTATCAAAACTCCAGTTGACTTATTATGTTTTGACATATAAATAGTCTTCTCTATAGGCGAGTAATACGCCAAACTTTGTTTCCCTATTCTTTTAGAAATCTCAAGCGTGTTTTCTAGATATACAACATTCACATTAACATGCGATTGTTTATTTATTCCAAGTGAATTTCTTATATCGGCTATTATATCATCATACTTATTTATTGAGTTTCGGCCCTCCCCCCATAAACTAACATTTATTATGAACAACAGTGATATTAAGACTAACCCCCACAATTTTATTTGTGTTGTTTTTTCTTGCATATATTCCCCGATATGTCGTATTTCCCCGCTTCCTCAAGCAACTCTATAAGAGTTTCATTAACGGGTCCACCTTTAGCTATTATTTCAGCCATTATCTCGTTGTACTTCTTCATGCTTATTTTTCTTCTTTTCGGCAGTTTTCGCATAGTGTTCTTACCCATCCTTTACCATTTGTTTTAACATTTTTTGTAGTCCCACATGTTTCACATATACCAGCACTTAATGATTCAGCAAAACTTATCATCGCCTGTTGTTTCTCATTTGAATGGTCAGCGTAAAAGCGAAGTGTACCAAACTTCTCCTTTATCTGTGATGCTTCTAATTGTGGATACCCATTGTTATCTATATCCCATTGTAACTGGGAACAGAGATTACGTATCAACCATTCCCAACCGTCGCTACAATCCACACCCCAACACATACAAGTCTCCGACATAGGCAATGTATGTTGTCTAAATATCTTAGGGAAATCATCATATAGTTTTTGTTGCAGTTTTTCATCCATTTAAAATCACCTCACCTTTCAAATGAAACTCTTTACCATTTTCAAGTATAACTATTGTATTGCCACATCTCCCACATTGACACGGAAAAATAGACTTTACTTCTGCTTCTGTAAACTTAACCCACCCACCGCCAACTAATTCGTATCTTTTTAACTCATTAACTTTCTCGCTCATAACTCTCCTTTTTAGTTCGTGTTTGCATGTAACGCATCTTGTAATCTTTGCTTAAACATAATAGCCGTCTTCTTACCAATAGCTTTTCTCACATCTTTATTCTCAATTATCTCTCCTTTAGCCTCTCTACTCACGTCTTCAATCATAGTTTTAATTATCTCTGGCGTATCGTTTATGCTATAGCTTTGCATTTTACCGAGAATATGCGATAGCCGCATTTCTGTAACCCATTCATCAGCTACTTTATTTGTTTCAGTTAATATTTCAAGCTTTTCACCAGTAACTTTAGGTTGATGTTCACGCTCTTTGAACAAATCATTCTTATGCTTCGCTATGACACGCTCACCGTTATTCGTTCTGAATTCTTCAAGAGGGCGTAATACAATGCCCTCAGCTGGCTCTGAGGTATTAACACCATTACGAACGCCTTGTATAGATGTACTATCTCTAAGTTTATCTAACTCTTCGATATCCGTACTTGATTCTACATAGTGAACAAACTCAAGCCCCAATTGCTTTGCTATCGCTTCTGCTTTTGGAACGTTTAACCAACAATCGCCGATTTTAACATCAAAAGCAACAAATTTCAAGTCTTTACCATATGTATGTGACATGCCTTGAAGTTTACCGCCATAAGCTTCACCGAAAACTATAATATCCTCTACACCTATTTCTTTAAACTTTTCAGTTAAGAACTCTTGGTTAAATAGCTTTACAAAATTTTCGTAATTACACCCACCAGAAAAGAATCTAAGCTGAACAGTTTCACCATTACGCCATGATATGTGTGCGCTTGTTCCGTGTATCTTCTCCATTGCGTAACACCTTTTAAACATTAGTATCGTTTGATTCTTGTAGAGGTTATCTATGTGCATATAGGCCATGATTAACTCCTTTCCCAGTAATATGGTAAGTTATCGGGTACGACCCACTTAAACTTACTATAATACTCTTTATTTTTTCTCAAAAGATTACTTCTGTGACTTCTTATGAACTTATTTTTATACATCCATTTAGGAAATTCAACTCGTTCTTTACAAATTTCAAGATTTCGCATTAGTTCGTGGTGAAATCTACTATACATGTTGTCTTCATAACCACGGTTACTCCACTCAATGCACATTGTCATACCATAAATCAATAACGCATTTTTATATTTGCTCCACATTTTAACTATTGGATGATTACGCCACCCGGATTGACCGTTAATAGCTTGATATATTTGCCATGCCTCAACACGCTGTTTTCCTAGTCTACGATAATCTAAGCAACGAGCTGTTTTATTGAAATTTTTATATGGAAGAAATGTTTGCATAACTCCTTTCTACATTTTAATTACTGACCATTGTATCATTCCCGCACCTACCCAATATAATACTTTATTCCATTGTCTTTCACATATGAACACAATCGTTATTATAACATACTGCGCTAATAAAAGATACATTAAACTTTTACCTAACATGTTTTCCTTTGAATTTCTTTAATAAGTATCTTATTTTAGATTTTTTATATAACCATTCTGCAATTAAATATATCCAAATAAGCAATGGAGCTAAGAAGTACACGACAACAGCAAGACTTCTATATAATATCCCTTCAGTCCCCCATATTTTTATTCGCATACAACCTCTTTAATTGGTAGATTAATATGCATATTTTGTTTAGGAATTACACTTTCATCAAACTCCCACTCTTTACCACACTTGCACTTATACGGAGAATGTCTATTAGCGTCTATAGCAACACTTATTGGTACTGATGTATTAGGATAACAGTTAAGGCAACAATCTCCACTCTTACTTTGAGCTTCTAACTCTTCACCGCAAGTACAGTTAAAATATATACTATCGAACATGCCCATGTTATAACTCCTTATGGTCGTTTCTCCCAAAGTTTGCCTTTTTGTCCACACGGAGCAAAAAGTAACTTGCTTCGTTCTTCACTACAATCAGAGCCATAAGGTTGACCACCACGATTATGCGCTAAAGCCCAATGGTCTTTCATAACAACTTTGGGGTTAAAACATTTTTGACTCCAATTTCCTAAAGAATCAACTTCTGACCACACACAGTCCATACATAACTTCGGGACACGCTTTATTTCATCTGGAACTCGATACTCGGTACTCATTACTTATCTCCTTTCATATATGAATTGAATTTATCAAGAATCTCTTTACTATTTAAATCGAAATGTCCTCCACTTATATTATCTTTTTGCTTTTCTATATCTTCTATAATCATCAACGCCGCAAGAGCAGTTCCACCAACATCATCATTACCAATAAAAAATGGATATGTTGAGAAAAACTTTACTGCGCTTTCAATTTTATTCATACTCGCTCTTTCCTCTCTGATTTCAGTTAGTATTCTTCTCCGGGATGGCCCGTTTCAAATTCATAACGACATTCATCTGAACAGAATATACCATCGGGATATTCTTTTATCTCAAGTGCTTTGCCCATCTCTTGTTCACAAAAATCACAATATAATATTCCATTTTTTATCATAATTACAATCTGTGGTTATTACACCACTATTCTTCTTACGCTAGTATGTTTAGGGCAAGCTACTGTATCTCCATCATAACTAGTAAACTTTGCATACCCTGCATGACGTATTTCTTGTATTACATAAAAGTGTAGTCCAACTTTATCTCGTCTTTCCTGTTTTGCTAATCCATCTTTAGACAATTCTCTATCATCTAACATTTTTTTACATAATTTTCTAGCATCTGATATTTTCATTTATCCCCTTTTATATATGAATTGAACTTATCAATCCAAAACTTTCCATCAATCGTACTTATGTCTGGGTTATTTTCCATATCTTTCATTACCATTAATGCGGCGATAGCTAACTGTATAGCCGTGTTTGAACCATTGCCCTTTATTTCTAGTTGGTTAATAGCGTAATCTATTCTATTGCTCATTTTACAACATTTAATATTGTCATCATGGTTATTTATGAAAACCGTTCCACACTCTAAACATAAATACCATTCTCTAATATCATTAGAATCAGCTTTATCATCTAATTGCGTATTATTGCTATGACAAGTAGGACAACGTATCTCTACTTCTTCTATGCACTCATTTGTCTCATACTGCGTAGGTATCATTTTATCACCATCCTATAAACTGTTTAAGTTCTAATAATGGTTTATCTATTACATTCATCCCTCGGACTAATTTTGCCGTTATTATTTTATTCTGCACAGTGTCAAATAATTCGTCTTTAGAAACAAGTAAATCAGAACCATCTATACCGTGATACCACATACCATCTAACTCGCATTCAACTTCTTTCAAAAACTTTTTTGCATAATATAAAGCCATTCGCATATTACTTAATACCTTATCTCTTGCCCAAAGTTTTTGTTGTAAGTCTTTAATAATATTTTCCGCTTCATCTAGAGTTCTTTTTCTAATTTTATCTTTTTTCATAATTACCTTATAGTTTTAATTTATATCTACCATAGCTTGATTATAACCACTTGTATATATATCATTTTTATCAACATCAAAATAAATACTTTTTACGGACATATCTTTCATTAATCTCACGCCTCTAGCGATATAAAAGTCATATATTGTCCGTGCAATCACTTCAAAATCAAGCAACCCATCTACTCGAACATAATCCATAGCTGTTTCATCGCTAAGGAACATTGAAGATTGACTTTTCATTGATTTTCTTACAACATTTTCTAGTTCTTTTAATAAATAAATACTTTTGTTTGTATTTTCCATTTAAAACCCCTCAAATTTTATTGTATTATCTGAAATTCTAACTCCGCATTTCTTACATCTAACTCCATTAAAATCCCCGTAGTATTCTCCATGTTTACACTTTAGTCGTTTGTCTAACATCTTTTTTATTGCTTTCATATCTTTTTTAGAGAAGTGTTTCATAAATTCCACCTTAGTATTTTAGATGGTTTCACACCTCTTACAATCTTCCATTCATCAGAACAAAACATAACGACATTGTGAGTGAACGGGTCAAGAAACGCAATTACGTCAAACTCTGTCATAGTTTAGCCACCATAACCACCACACGGACCAGATGTAGAGCCGAATGTCTCCGTCCATCCAAAAAACTTAAGTCGGTCTCCAGGATGGTCCAACTTATCCTCTGCGAAATGGCGCATATCATATAAAGATGTAAAATTATGTTTCATTTCTTACTCCACATTTCTTTTAATTTACTATATAGTTCTTCTCTAAACTTTTCACGCTTTTTATCATCAACATCATATCTCATACGTTTACACCATGGGCACTCTTCTATACGTTCTCCGTATAAAGTCCTCGCTCCAAGATGCATCCATGCATGTCTATCATATATATTACATAATATCCATTTTTTAATCAGCAAACAATTCATATTATCTCCCTTTTACACCTGGGTATAGTGAATCTAACTTGTCCGATTGCCAGTATTGTTTCGTGTCTCGGTCTATTATCGTAAGATATCCCTCGTAGCCCCCGCCCGTGTCGGCGCCTATGACATTACACACGAACATAGGTTTATCTGTTTGAAAATAGAACGTTGTTGTGTGCCCAACATATATTTCATTATACTTAGAGAACTTATATTTAGGATTTTCTTTATGTCTCCAATATGCGCATTCAAGTAACTCTCTATCCCACATCATTCGTTCCGTTGACTGTTCTGTTATATCTTTATCGCAATCGATACCGCCATGAACGAACAGTGTATTTGTCTTATCATCTACATAAGCGTAAACAGCGTTTCTGAAAAAGTCTATATGCGATTGTGGAACACATATATTCTCCGCATTGTTATATGAATGTATCGTCGCCCAACCGCCTTGCCCAGTCCAAAGTGAAGGAGCATCAGAATATAAAAACCACTCTAATGCCCAAGCGTCGTGGTTACCTAATATTAATATTAGGTTTTTAACTTTAAGAAGTTCTTCTACGCATTTATACGTATCAGGCCATCCATCTACAACGTCTCCTAGAACGATAAGTTCGTCTTCTTCATAGTTAAACTTTGCTCGTTCAAAACACTGCATCATAGATTTATAACCGCCGTGTATATCGCCTATCACGAAATGTTTCATTTATCTTTCACCTCAATTTCTGCTGAAACCCTATAATCAACTTGACTCACAACCATTTTTATATCATTGGGAGAATAAACCCCATCACCAAATGGGTATCCTTTTGTTATTAAATAACAAAGTATCGCTTCTTTTATTTGCGGTTCATCAATTATAATTTCCATTATATCTCCTGTTTTAAATCAGCGAATACAATCGGGAATTCTTTAACTAACATATCAAACGCTATATTCATTACTTCCCTCATTTGAGGATGAGCTGTTTTCGCTGTTCGTAACTTAAATATATGTCTCCACTCTCTAAAGTTAGCTGTAACAACAATCTCTGTTTTAAGACTATTAGGTAAAACACCTCTTGCTATTTGCGGAGTAACTCCTAATTTAATTAAATCTAAATATGATTGTTCGCTCTCATTCATACTAGCTTCCCAAACTTCATACTGAGGCATTGTTAAATCTGGTGGTTCAATCACCGTTATTTCACTTCCAAATTTTGCACTAGCGTAAGAACAGTATCTGGTGCTTTCTTGTGCGTAACTTGCCATCCTGTGTCGTACTATTTCATGTGTTACACCTCTATCACAAACAAACAACAATGAAGCCGAAGCATGTTCTATCATAGCTTCATGACCACGCTTTATTAACATCTCCACAAACTTATTTGCGCTATCCTCAGTAATTTTATCTTCTGACTTATAGCACGTTCTCCCGGCTCTTTCAATTGCTTCAATAGCATTGGGTGTTGCCCAAAGTAACTCAACGCTTGGTTTTATTATCTTCATTCTCTCTCCTTTACTTACTCTTAAACGCTACGCAATGATTTCTATTTTTGTTTACTCTCACAACATTTCTACCCGCCAACTTCTTAATTAGATTATTGTGACACACGTAATGCGTATCTGTCCCCAAATCTCTATACGAACATTCCCCACAAGTGTGGTCTGACCGTTTCTTTTTGGGTCTCATGTCAATCTCCTTTTTAATAATACCTATCATATCTATATCTACTTCTATGTCTATAGACGCTATAGCCACAGCTTTCGCAAATTCTTTAACAGCTTTTTTATCTTCTAGAGCATCTTCTCCTTTTATTAACCACCCTATCCTCTCAAGATAATCAATCGCTCTAAGAATATTTTCGTGCTTTATTTTTACTTTCATTATTTCCCTTTCTCATCAGCTTCTTTAAGCGGCGATGTGTCTAGCATATGATTTAACACCAAATTACTCACTACTTCACGCCGTTCATTTGACCATTTAAGATAATACGCAAGACGTATAACCATTTCTTTACCTAACATGTCATGTTTGAGGTAATTGCTATACCCCTTGTTGTTATCATATCTAACAAAAGGTTTCGCTATATCATGCAAGAGTGCCGCCCAACGTAACATTATATCACATCCTACATTATCTACAACATATTTCGTATGCTCCCACAAATCACGGCTATGATACGGGGAGTTTTGATTATAGCTATACTGTAAAGATAGTTCTGGTATCATAAAGTTCATAAGTCTTGTTCTCATCATAAAATCAAGCCCTAAACTAGGTTTTAATGTCATAAGTAGCTTATCTAACTCAAGACACCATCTCTCTTTACTTACTTCTAATATCTTATAACTCATCTCAAACGCTGTTTCCTCTGTGTCTGGATGTACCTCAAACTCTAATTGGGACATGAAACGTGCTACTCGAAGCATACGTAACGGGTCTTCTTTAAATCTGTCCTTGGGCTTCCCAACGCATCGTATAACCTTATTCTTCATATCCTCTTGCCCATTAAACAAGTCTATGAACTCTCTTTCGGGTAGGACTGTTCTAGCCATAGCGTTTATGGTAAAGTCCCGTCTAGATAAGTCAGAGTTTATATCTTTCACAAACTCAACTTGTGGTTTACGATTTCCTTCTTCATATTTCTCAGAACGAAACGTTGTTATTTCAACCATAATTCCGTTTATTTTAACTCCCACAGTCCCGAAACGTTTTCCGATTGAGTACGCATGTCTACCAGAATTCTGTATAGCGGTTTCTATTTCATCTGGGGATAGAGGCGTCGCAAAATCAAAATCTTTTGGTTCTTTATTGAGCAGTGTATCTCGTACAGCTCCACCTACCAAAAAAGATTCGGGTATTATCTTTGCAACTTCAAAACATATTTCAGCACAATTCATATTATTTTCCTTTAAATTTTTCCTCTATAACCGACTTTGCTATGTTTTCTATGGTTTTAGATGTTATACTATCCTTACATTTACGTTCTATATGAGAATTCCACATTTTTATATCTTCGTCCATTTTTTTTGATACTTTAGATAATTCTTTACTAACAATATCAGTTATTATAAATTCCATCTCTTGAATAATTTTTGCACGTATATCTCTCCCAAGTTCTTCACTTAGATATATCGAATTATTATTCCATCCACTTCCGCGAGTTATACCCATTTGAGGAAGAATTTCTTTAACATGCCTCTTTAAATCATTTTTATATTGCTCAACCTCTCTCACAATCTCATCTCTCATTAACGGTTTTAACTTACAGTTTCTTAAATAATTAAGCGCCGCTTGTTGAATATAGACTTGAAAGTTTTTATCTTTCTCACATAACTTCAACATTTCATCTTTGTTAAGTTCAATCTTAATCTCCATAATTCACCTCATCTTTCTTGTTTTAAATACGGGACCGATGTGAGGTGCTCTCACTTCCCATTCATGCTCGGTCAACACACTAGTAGTCTAGACAAGAGCCTTCCCTTGCGGTGCTACTGGAAACTTTAACTCTCTGCAATCCCTTCAGCACTTAGGTGGCAGGATTGTATCAGTATGCCCATCGAGAGGCGATTCTCGCCTAAGTTTATATCTCTACTAAGAAACACTCCTAGCGAGACAGAGAGTTAAATTATTTTAAAAAATTACTTATAGATTTTGAATATTCTAAAACATCCTTCGTGGTAACCTTATTAGTTGTAGCTTTAATAACAGCTAATGGTTGAAGCTCAGTTATTATTTCCACTAAATCAACTTGGTTATTCATTACTTCGCCTATATCTTTATACGCACCACTCGCCTCATCTAAATCATTCTTAGTTCTTATACCATGAACAATTCCTTGGTCGTCAAGCTTCTTTATCTCATCTTCTAAATTTAATTCATTACATGCTTTTGTTCTGCTCATAAGACGTCCTGCACCATGACTACACGACATAAAACTATCGACATTACCTAGACCTTTAACGATATAGCTCTTCGTGCCTTGTGAGCCCGGTATAATACCTATAGTATCTTTTCTTGCTAATGTAGCACCCTTACGATGAACAATTACATTCTTCCCAAAATGATTTTCCCAAGATGCGTAGTTATGAGCTATGTTTATAGCTTTAGAAAATATAATATTTTGGACTTGATTTTGTCCAAAACCTATTAAAATTTGTTCAAATACATCTATTATTCTATCCATCATTAAACTTCTATTAGCTAACGCAAAATCCACACAATATTGCATTTCACGCATATAACTTTTAGCTTCTTCTGTTTCTATTGGAAGAAATGCTAATTCCCATTCCGTAGGAACACATGAACACCACATACGATTTAATTTAATTGCTAACTCATTATAATGCGTTGCTACTTTATGCCCTAAATTTCTACTCCCTGAATGTATCATTATCCAAACATTATCTTCTTTATCTTTTTGTATTTCGATGAAATGATTGCCGCCGCCCAGAGTGCCAATTTGTGTTAATGCTGATTCGTACTGTTGAGATACTATCGGATAATCTCTTATTAAGAGATTTTCTGTTGTAATATATTCTCCTAAATTTTTAGGAACAGGCATTAAACTTTCATCTTGTTTCTTAGCGTGTCTACCATCTTTATCGTTACCTACGGGTATCGCTTCTCGTATCTTGCCCATTATTGTCTTTAAAGTTTCTTTATCTAGTTGTTCAGCTTTTAGTGAAGTCTTTACTGCACACATTCCACAACCTATATCCACACCCACTGCGTTTGGAATTACTACTCTATCTGTCGCTAAAACTGACCCAATTGGAACGCCATAACCCTGATGAGCGTCGGGCATTATTGAAATATGATGAAATGCAAAAGGTAGATTTGCAGAGTTACATGCTTGTTCCAAGGCTCCGTTTTCTATATTGCTTATCCATAATTTTATCGGGATTCTTAGATTCTCAGATAGTATTTTTAACATTTAAAAAACTCCTTATTTTATTTCTTACGACATCAAATTGATTATTAATATCATATTCCCATAACACAAGATATTTATACCCTTTCTTTATTAGTATTTCTTTTTTAATCTTATCTTTCTTATGCTTATTTTTAATTTTATTATTTGAATTGAAAAATTTTGGATTAAAATGCCAATAATCACCAAAACATTCTATAATAAATTTTTTATCTACTAAAAAATCAACGTTATATAATCCCATTTGTACATGTCTTCTATGTTTTATATTCAAAATATTTAAAAAATTTGATATAATTTTTTCTATTTTAGTTCCTCTTGTTTTTCTACTAGATGTAATAAGATTATATAATATTTTATTTCTTTTTTTAGTATCATACTTTAACCAGTTACTCTTATGTGATTTTCGCATTTTATTAATAGATTTTCTAGTATGCTTTTTACCAAAAAAAGGATTGTTTTCTCCGTGAAAATCTTGATGATGTTGCTTCATTATATTTTTTGTTTTCTTACTATGCTTCATCCCCCAAAAAGAATTTCTCTCTCTTGAAAAATTTGTATGTTTGACACAGAAACCACGTTTATTTCTATCATCAATTATACAATGACACTTTTTACATCTTTTTTTTAAAACTTGTCTAAGTATCTGACGTTTGTTCATATATTATTACTATTTTTATTTATTTTTATTAATTCACTCAGTATCTCTTCCAATAATTTATTGTTTTCAATCATAAGCTTATTATCTAACTCTAATTGATTAGTCTGCCCTTCTCTCTGCATCATATCTACAAGACCAGCATGAGCTAATTTACATACAGATAAAGCTATTATCAGAGCTACAATAAATTTCACCACTTCTTCAACTCTTATTCTCATAAAATCTCCTTATAACAGTTTTTCCAAAACTGTTTAAACAATGGTAAGTCATGACACAACATTCTCATGACTGGTATAAAAACTAAAACCCCTAATAAGACTTTAATAAAACATTCTTTATCCAATATTAATATTATTGAACATGCTAAGTATATAAATAATGCTGTTATATATATAACGCCTAAGATTCTTGCGGCTATTATGTGCATAACATTTTTGGTTATTTTTAAAGATATCATTCTCGCTCCTTTACTATTTGAGATAACTTATTTATAACAAACTCTTCTAACTCATCAGTTCTTGGTCTACTCGGTAATTTAGAACTTATTGCCAAATCTTCAATTTCTTTCTCTAACTCATTACTAAAATCTAATATTTTACTCATCGCCCACTTACCATTCTTTATATCAAGTATCATCTGACGCTCTTTTAATGGAAACACTAATTCACCAGTTTTAAGTAACTCGATTCCTTCTAACATAAGACGCACAAGGTGGGAACCGAACTTCACATCATAACCGTATTTTAATAATAACTCTTCACGATTACCGATACTCGACATTCGATACTCTAACACTTTCAATGTTTCTTGAACTGTTTTTGATGGTGGTAATTGTAAATCACCTATAATAACGTTCTTTATATTATGCGCTTCATCATGCCCAAATGTTATAAAATTAGGTCGCATTGATGATAATACTACTTCTAATAGAAACTTCCTACTATCTTGTTTCTTTAGGAAGTCATATGCAAGCATAAGATTAAAATAGTTATCTTTTTTAATAACCATTTTATGCTTTTGACTGAACGCATACCCTAAAAACTTAGCTTTTAGACCTCTATACGGAAACATATGACGCATTTCTAACAGTTCTTTTCCGAAATCATTCACAAACAACGTGTCCTCTTTATTCACAAACAATATTTCAAGAATATTAGGGTTGTTCTCCATTGCTAGTTTAATAAATTTCCTGAATTCATAAAATTTTCTGTCTACTGCATTAACTGTATTCTTACCGCTTGAATCTTTCTCAATCACCGATAGGTCAACTTCTTCACATTTTTGAAATCCTAAAATATGCTCTACGTCTGGAATAAAAATTCCGACAAAATCTTTGTCAGAGGTTTCAGTCTGCGTTCCATATAAATATGAACCGGATATTATCTCTAATATTCTACGTTCTTCAGCCATTTGTTTTTCTATCATAATTACCTTTCTTAATGGTGCGGTTTTTATACGTTCCCGCTAACCCGTCCTCATCCTTTTCTTTTATGTCTTTGATGAGTGTTGCAAAGACCTTATCGAACGCCGGCATTGACATGCAAGAGTAACGGCTAGCTTAAGTTTAACTCGAAATTAAACTTCACCAGCTTTTACGCTTTAACGTATTCTCAGGGGGTCACCCACGGCGAAACTTTAATCTATTCTCAATAATGCTTCTAGCTCATCAATCTCTTCCCGTGTCATTTCTTTACCACTCGCCGAAGTGTTCAACCCTTCAATTAATTTCGCTCGATACTCGGGTGTTCTACCATCCCAATCTAAAAACAATTTAACAACTTGCATTGGTCTTGTGAAATACCCTTTTCTCGCATACTTCATGAAACGTAACGTAGACGATATTGGACAATGTATATTCTTAATCCTTAAGAATTTATTCTTTTCATCTTCTTCAAAATCATCATCTACCATAGCATTATCTGCATTAATCAGTCCACATCGTATTACTGTAAAATCGAAGTTCTCAAGTATACTCCCCATATCGCCGTTAGCTACTATTGCGCCCTCTTTAACGGGTTTTATAAGCTGTATAGGTGGATGATACGAATATATCCCATCATCTTTCATAGCTTTATATGTTAAAGCCATGTGATTCTCATATCTTATCTCAAGACCAACATTAGCAAAATGCTTTTTAAGAACCTCAAACGTTTCCTCATCTTTACAATATACATCAACATCAGTAGCTTCAACTGGATTCTTTAATGGTGATGCGCAATATCTCACGTACCCACCACAGATAAATGCGTCTTTATCTGAAAGATAATTTAATAGATTTCTAATCTCTGTTATCCCACGTCTAGTCTGAAGTATTTTCATATATCCTTTCTAAATTAACCTTTTTCTTTATTACTATATCATTCTTCTGCAAGATATTAACTAATTCTTTTATCTTATCCGCAGAAGGTTCTTTTAACCCACATTTCTTGCTGTCAGCTCCAATATTGATAAATAATGGTTTTATATCTATAATCCACTTTGACAAAATATCTACATCAAAGTCCAATATAGGCTCTAGTGTTATAAACGTATCTGTTTTATGTTTATAAGACATCATACCATTATATCTATCAATTGGTTTTGGGGCTTTACTAACATCAACATCTCTGTTAGTTTCAATTGTTGTACCAAAAAGATACTTCTTAGGGAATAAGTCTATAAACTTATTCGCTCTCATTGGATTTTTTGTTTGAAACACATATTGGTTTCTATACTTATTACAATGCTCTAATATCTTCATTATCCATTCATCTTTAATTTCTTTAGCGAACATATCATTCATGTGTTCAATAAATATGGTATTACCAACACCATAATTAACTTTAAGTTCGTTATCTAAAAAACGAACATCACCTTGATAGCGTTCACTAACACCAAATCTATTCTTTTGTACATAGCAATATGAACATTCATGTGGGCATTTACCACCTAAATGACTATGCATATGTGTCACCCAGTCATACATGTTCCCATGTGATTTTTTTAAACTCATGTTTTTCCTTTTATAAAAATAGTAGTTGGCAGGATTTGAACCTGCTTTAGTATAGAGTTTTTTGAGCTACCCAACCCTCTCGCTCATCTTTGAGATGAATCCCCATATGATGATTTATATGGGCAGTGTTTTAATGGTCACAATGTTTAAGACCCTCGCCCTGCTTGTGTTATCGGTGATTGTCAGCCTACACACACGCTGTCTATACAATTGAAAATACGAAAACTCAGCGTTTTCACCATGCAACGCCACAACTACTATAAATTATTTATTCTGTTTTCTTATCATCAACACTTACGGTATACATACCCGTAGCTTTACCCATATTATACAACGCTTTTTCTGAAATTACGCTACACCCATTCAACATACCTTTTAACTTCTCAGCTTGCAACCCAGCTATTTCAACTGATGCTTTACGTGACCCAGATTCACCGGCGTATAAAGCATCACGTTTTAATGTAGCTACTTCTGCTTCCGCTTTTCCTAAAGCAAGAACACCTGAAGCATTTGCTAAATTAGCATCTCTATTACCTTCAGCTTCAAGCACTCGCTTTGCTTTTTCAGCTTCCGCTTTAAGAACTTCTTGTCTTGCATTAGCCTCAGCGTTAGTTATTTGTGATACCTTAGACGCTTCTGCTTCCTGTCTAGCTTTCTCAACAACTGACTGTCCTTGCGCAAATATCTTCTTAGCTTCTTCTTGCGCCGCTTTTGTTTCTTCCTGTTTTCTCAAAGCCTGTTGCTGTGCTATCTGTTTCTGCGCTATTTCATTTTCATACTGTGGGTCTAAATGAATTTTGTAGATAATCGTATTCTCTATTTCAAGTCCTCTGTCTTTAAGAACAGGGTTGCTTTCAAGAGCTTTTTCAACATCCATTTTAAATTTCACAAATCCAGACCCAGAGTATATCTCTAATGCATTACGAGGACGTGCAATTTCGTTAACCACATCTATTATTTCTCTCTTAAGAACAACTGATTCATACGTCTTGCCAATACCCTGCTTATGCAACGTAACTATTTTAGCAGGGTTAAGATGATAATTTACAGACATCCCAACAGTAACTTTCTGACCACCATTTTCACCTATATCCATAAGTATACGTGGGTATTCTGCATCAGGATTATAGTCTACTGATTTTGTGTTCATTTCATCAAATGTAATTTTCTGCGTTCCTATGTCATACACAAATACATCATCTATAAAGTTATTATAGAAGTGCATTCCGGAAACGAGAATTTCATTTTTAACACCTTGCCAATTCTGAACAACTGCGACTTCATTACCTTTTAATGAAACAAAAGCAAAAAATCCACCAAATAACAATACACAACAAAGCACAATCGCACAAACAATACCTACTAGAATCACAATACCTTTTACGCTTGAATCTTCATCTCTCATTTTACTTTCCCTTTCGTTTTATTAACCATTTATACGCACAAACCGCTAGCCATAAAATAAACACTACGATAATCAAGTCCCCTAGAATCACTAGTCTTACCACAACTCCCCCCCTCTCAATTATATTTTCTTTTGCCGTTAAACCCACAACCTAACCCCATGTGTTTATATGTTCCTTCTAAATTCATCCATGTATGTCGTTTACATGCCGGGCATTCAATTACTTCTTTCGCTTTACAATTTGGGCATTCTTTTGCTCGGTACCCAAAAGATGGTATATACATTCTATAATACATTTTCCCAAATTTTATTCTATCTTCTTCAAGTTTCTTTTCATCTATTGGTAATTCTGTTTCACAAAATGGGCAGTGTTCATATGGAGATTTATATACTCTTCTCTGTTTCTTTTTCTTCTTAATCGCACGACCACTCATATCTTTTTCTGGTATAAGAGGGTCACTTATTTTAGTATGTTGTTTAGTAAATTTTCCAGGATGTCCCCAATTACCCGCTACAGCTTGTTTCTCTTTATTATTTATTCTTCCTTTGCTGAAACACATAATCACCTCTACTATTATTTTTTAAATAACCCAATCATGCTCTTTATCTTCTATAAATATTTGATGTACACAGCTATCCGCAAATGAATCTCTCGGGTCAACAAATGAAGAACGCACAATCCAACCACCTGGAACTGATAACCTTTCAGTAAGAAAACATCTTGGTTCTCCTGGTACTTTTTGCCACATATTTACCTCTTTTCTTCGTTTATCTCTTTTATATATACACTTCTAAGTAAGAACTCCAATTCTTCATCTTCTTTATAGTAATTATCAGGTGAATTGGGCCCGAATAAATTACCCAGTATTTGCATAAGTCTTAAATCGGGGTTACGCTCCCACACTATTTTTACTAGACTTAATATTCTTTTTATTCTTTTTTGGTCTCGCATTTTTATCCTCTTTAAATTTTTGCTCTTCTGTACTAATCTCCAAAACTAATCTATTAAGTTCTTTCTCATATCTCTCTTCTGATAAAACATTTTCTGGTTGAATATGAGTTATATCTCCACAAAATACACATATCCCCACAAAACCATCAAATGCTTTCTTATTTTGCGGAATAAATTCTTCATGCATTTCTGTAATATCAACCCATTGTGGTTTTAGCATATAACTATGAGAACAATACTCAACTAAATTACCGCTTTTCTCATCTCTATACTGTTTACCGTTAATATTTCTAGCTTTAATAAACTCTCTATGATACATAATTCCTCCTTTATATTACATCAAACTTTACATCTTTTGAAGCATCTTTTAACTCGTGCCCATCGCCTACAGTATAGCACACCTTAACTCTTCGCTTGTCATATTTTTGACCGCCCTCACTGAAATAATCTATAAGCTCATACAATACACTTATAAAGTGGTCACGATTAGTTTCATCATTAGCGTCAGGTTCATTAAACACCAGTATATTAGACTCTTTACCTTCGCTAGTTGTTAAAATATAGCCATTACCCGTCTTCTCTATCGTTGCTTTCCATTTCATATTATCCCCTCTCCGATAATTCCCAAGAATTTATAAGTTTCATTGTTCTTTTTTCATTGCCAACTCCTGCAAAACACCCATCTGTTTTAAAAAAAATCAATCCTTTAATCCTAGCATCTTTCGACATTTCATCTGATAAATGATTAACTTTTATCATAAACATATCTTCATATGTTTTCAACGCTTCCCAATATGCTTTAATTATAGCAAGTTGCTTCTTAGTTGGTTTTATTGAGTATTTTCTTGTCTTCATTTCTCCTCCATTGATGATACTTCCCCATTAAATCTTCAAATGTTTGAGGATAAAAGTTATGCACATCACATCCTACATTAATTAAATCAGTAAACGTTTCTCCGCTTCTTACTCTTTTACACATCCATTTTTCATGTACATGCCCAACAAAGTTAATATTATATCTCATATCTGCATATTCTGGGTTATGTAAAAGACAGATATCGTATCCTGCATGATGTATAACCAGTTTCATTATATTAGTCTTAACAGTATTGTTTCTATCGTGGTTACCTTGTATAAAGATAAATTTACCGTTAAGATGTTTTAAATAGTAATCAGCTTTATACTGGTCACCTTCGCCTCGTTCCGATTTAGAACGAAAACAAAAATCACCTAAGAAGTATACGATATCTTCTGGTTTTACACGTTCATTGTGTCTACGTATAATCTCCGAGTTCATATGCTCTAAATCTTTAAATGGACGATTACAGTACCGGATTATATTGTAGTGCCCAATCAGAGGTGATGGTCAGATGTGAAAAAATAATTCATTTTTCACCTCTGGTCATCACAAATTTCCCTCCTAATATGCGATTCATAATGTAGACTCCTTATTTACCGTTATATATTAAATCATCGACTATTTCAACTTCCTTATCCCACGCCCCTAATATATAATACCATTTTCCAAATGGTGATGGAGCTAATAATATCGGGTCTTTCTTTGTTTCTTTTCCACCTTCATCTATAATGAGCTTAAATTGTGGTTTATCTTTTCGCACTAAAACCCATGCATCTAGAAATTTCTCAAGTTCATCAACAGCTTCCATTGGAACATTCTTGTAATAACTATCAAAAATCACAATGCGAAGTTTATATATTGAACATAATCTCTCAATTAATTTTTGGTTAGTTGTCGCCCACGCAAACTTAGTGACAACTTTACTTAATTTTTTTCTAGCATTAAGATATATTAACGCCTCCTTTTCATCACCAGCACTTAATCCCAATTCACTGAACATGTTAAGCCGTTTACGAACTAGTTTAATCTGTCCATCTAAATCGGATAGATTTATCTTTGGTATTTCAGATACAATCTCACGATAAACTTCAACGGGTTTTTTATCTATACGATTATCTAATGGCATATCGGGTGAAAATCCAACAGTTCCATTACTCCATTGTATTATTTGATTAGGGCCTGGACTGGAAATATCTACTGCTAATTGCGATAATGGGGTAGCTACATTCCCCCACCCAGACTTAAAAGCATACTTACTTCTATTGCGTAACTTTTGTATTAACTTCTTAAACATAAATCTCCTTTAGTTTAATGCTGTTTAAATACTGTGTCAACCGCTGTTTCTTTATGATAACATCTATCACATGTTTTACAACTACCGGGGCAATGTTCACCCATTTCCATGTCAATATACGCCATAGCGTTCTTATATTTATTCTCTTTATACCACATCATGTTCCATAACATCGTTGAATTATCTGCACTAAAGAATAAAATCATATTATTGGGTTTATTTTTATATTCTAAAACTGATTTTGTATACGCTACGAATATTACATCTGGTAACGCTCTTATAATCTTAAACCACTTTTCTAAATACTCTTGATTATAAAAATCCCCACTTTCATGTATTCTGACTTTTTTTCTTCCACTACCACTTATTTCTTTTATCATGGACTCTACGAAGTCATGCCGATAGCTAAGAAATAAGTTCCTCATTCTTTGTGGTTTACATGCCGGAAAACATTCTCTTTCGGCTTTTTTGGCGTAGCACACTTTCCTGCATAATTCAGTTGAGTCCGTACATGTAATTAACCTAGGTAAATTGAATATCGCTATATCTTTAGGTAATTTTCTATTCCCAAAAGAAAGCACAGCCATTATGTTTATCCTTTCACTGAACAGTTTTAATATTGCAATTAACTTCTTCCATACAAAAGTGTTTTATCGGTTTATATATTTTAACTCCACCAATTAACTTTACTGTTAGAATAAACCCTAACACCCAAATTAACAGCGTTACTAGCAAAGGTAACCACATACCTCTAATCTTAATGTTCATCTCTTACTCCTTAAATACTTTATTCCTTTATCTGTTATAAATCTTCTATGCGTAGTTATAAGTAACCCCATCCTTCCTAAATAGTCTAAGTGCATATCGCTAAGTGTTATTCTATCTAAATTCACAATCCCAGCTAATGTGCTTATACCTACACCTTTTGGAGAGTTTTTAAGTGTTCTAAGTATAACTAAATCATTTTGATTAAGACCATTCTTATCTATCTTTAAGTCATGCAACACACACTCAACTATCTCCTTAGTGATAATCTTCCCGCTCTGCACAACTCTTTTATTATCACAAGCTAACACCAAGTTAACACCTATTCTAGGGTTACCTCTGCAACACTGCGCTATTGTTATAGCGGCTTTATCTGTAATATTAAACCCTCGTTGACTTACCGTAAATCTAATAACTTTAAATAGGTCATCAGTACTATACGCCCTTAATGTGCATTGAACAAGAAATCTGTCACGCATAGAAGGTTTTAATAAAGCTGGGTCTGTTGTAGCACCTATTATCGTAAATGGTTCAAGCTTTAAAATATTACTTTGTATCAACCAATCATCTATAAGCTCACCTTTTAGATTATGATGAAACTTAAAATCTTCAAGTACAGGATACCACAGCGTTTCTTGAATATTCCCTTTACCTAAATCGTGCACCTCATCTATAAAAAATATTACTCGCTTATCATGGTCTTGCTCAGAAGCAACCTTTATTAAATATTTTATAATATCTTTTTGGTTTCTAAACTCTGAACCTATCGTGTCTATGAAACTTACATTCCCTATTTCATTAGCGCATATATTCGCTAACGTTGTCTTCCCTGTTCCCGCTGGTCCAAATATTAAAATATGTGGTAATGGAACTTGTTTTATCTTACACGCATTCACGGTATCCCGTAAAATTTTAACAGCCTGCTCATTTGATTTTGTTATAAAATCATCAAATGTTTTTGGTCTCTGGTCTGTCATGTTTTACCTTTTTATAAAGTTGCGTTTGATACAGCATTCCTATATACTTTGTATACTCTCTACTCGGGCTTATCTTAAAATCCGATGCATTTCTTAGTTGAAGAATTTTCTTTAGACTAACCCCCAGAAGATATTTAGCCCACATTAAATCCATACCACTCTTTAAAAATAATACCGTGACTATTTCTCTGAATTTTTGGCTTGTAATACAAAACTTACTATCTGATTTTCTCACCACGGTATCAAACGCATCTTTAAGTATATGATATGGTGATTTGTTACCGTTAGCGTCATGGAAAAGATACTCACTATTCACTGTTTCTTTAAGTAAATACAATCTTATCGCATCCCGACATTCAGGTAATATAAATCTGAGTTTCTTTTCGCCTTTACTTGAAAATGTGAGTATTCTACAATGCTCCAACTGTAAATGTTCTCTTTTAATCTGAACAATCTCTTTAAAATGTAACCCTGTAGAAAAGATTAAATACCATAACGCACTAGCTTTTTCGTTTACTTGCCCTAAATCAACAATCTTCTTTTGTCTTCTTATGTCTTTATAATACTTATTAGTTGGTGGTCTAGTATACTCTTCTCTTTTCACGAACTCATCTACAACCTCATCTGATATTGGGTATTGCTTCTCGTTTCTCAACCATATAAAAAATGCTCTTACCTTATAGTAATTACGCAATCTATTAGATACTCGTCCATTTGGATTTGACGATTCTAGAAAGTTTTTATACTTAATCACATCATCTTTGGTAATATCTAGAAACTTCTTCCCCCCACAAATTCTGTGAAAGTTATGGGTATCCCATAAAAATGTTTTTGTATAAGTTACATCACCAAAACATATTTTTTGAAACTCATAAAATTCAAGTGTTAATGGGTCATACGGAAAGTCTAACTCACACAGCCTTGACCTCTTATATACATTCCTATGCATTGCATCCCGCTTTTTTTGCTTCTCTGTTTCTAATAAAGTCTATTACAGTACTTCTGGGGTAAAAGTTCTGATGACCAACTTTTTTAGATGTTAGCACCCCTAACGCTTTAAGTTTATAGATATAGAACCTATTAAATGATTTACCTATATTTTCTTTTAAGTATTTCTGTAACTCCTTTGTTGTAAAATATTCCGATGTATCAAGTATCATTTCGTCTCCTTATTATCAGTTGTTGTTACTTTTTTACCTACAATGAGGAACTCATGTTTTTTCGCCGTAACTTTGCGGCTCCACACCTGACCACCGAAGCAAGCACCTATACAGCTTTGCCATGGTACTATTATAATATCATGTAGCTTGAACCCAACTTTTTCCATTAAACGTGCCGTATCGGCATGATACATGTGATATTTTCCATCCATTCTAAAGTCGTTTACATTAAACACGCAATATTTATTAGATTTTAATACACGATAACATTCACCTATAACTGCTTCCAATGCATCTAAAAAATCTTGATAAGTTCCTCTCAACCCTAATTGTAACGGGTTATCGTCGTAATGCTCAATTTTAAAATATGGAGGCGATGTCATGACAAGGTCAATACTATTGCTCTCTTCCACCATTTTCTCAGACGTCTGCTCTCGCAAAGTAATTGTATATTTTGATGGGAAAAGTTGATTACTCAACAAATTTTCTTTAACTTTTTCATTAAATAGGCAAAATTCGTGGCAAATGTCGTACCCAATATAATGCCTATTTAACTTATGCACGGTTTCTAATCTGCTTGCATGACCACAATTTTTAATCACTACACCATTCGCAATATAATTGTGAAACTCATCTACAGAAATGTTATATACATCCATATAAAAGTTATCATCTATAACTTCTCTAACTTTATGATTATAATTGCGCATATTTTTTACGATATTATACACCGTATATCTACTTACTCCAACAAATTTGGCTATTTCTTTACGTGAATATATATTTTTCTCTAACAAATCAACAACTTTTTTAATGTATGATTTGTCCTTTTTATGTAAAACCATTTTTTTAATTTCTGATTTTGTGTGTTTTCTCCCAATATTCCTATTTTTAGATGATAACCCTATCTTAATTTTTGTATTTTTTGTATGTTTTTTACCATAAAAATTATTTTTATTGCCAATTCTTTGATATGTTTTTTGGTGTTCTTTATATTTTAATTTTTCTAAATTTTCAGGTAAATCATTTAGGCTATTATTATCTTTATGATGGATACAATATTTTTTTGTATTTATTTTCTCCCCAAAAACTTCTTCATAAACATAATGACTTTGCTTTATTGATTTTTGATTATTTAAACTTAAGCACCATCTATCTTCATTACTATCTTTTCTTCTATAAAACGGCATTAAACTATCATTTAATTTTAATTCTTTAGCCATTTTATATGTACCATCACGCAACATAAACATATGCTCTGGGGTTGCATAAATTATAGCATAACTATCCAATATAACTTTTATTACTTTGGTATTTTTATACGTTTTCCATATTCTTAGGGCTTTTCTAATTCTTATTTTATCTCCGTCAAAACAAAAAACATAGGGTGTTTTATTTACTAAATCTTTTATTGGGAAATCACCCGATACTGTTGATATTAAAGTTTCCCCACCAACACAACATGGGTCCAATATAGTATCACCTTCCTCACTATAAAAAGTGACTATCTTTCTACATAAATCAGGGGGGAATGTCGATAACCCGCTCCCTTTTCCTCTAACATTTTGTGAACTCATAGAGAAGGCATCGAGCATTTCATTATGCTCTACAATCTCACCTTTTGAATTCTTGAAACTCTTAATATTATAATCCATCTTCTTATGTTTCTCAACAGCAACCACTTGTTGCTTCCTAGAATCTAACTCCATTGTTGACTTACCCCAATGATAATCAACATTCCAAATAGATGTTGGGACTTCCCCAAATTTACGGATAACTTCATCTCTAACTTTTCTACTTTTATCTAAATCCTCTTGTGTTTTAGCCATCAATCCTCCTCATCTTCGTCGTCATCATCATCTAAAACAACTTCAAAACCATCTTTAAAGACAAAAAGGTCGGTGAATATTCCATTGCATTTTTCATCAAATAAAATCGTGAAGTTATTTTCGTCTTTTGCCATTACTTTTATTGTAGGTTTTTTACTTTCAGCATCTTCTTCTAACTCTTCAAACGCCTTTTCTATTCCTAAGTGAAGTGTCCTTTTGTCGCAGTTCTTGAAAAATATTGGAGCCTCGTGGATAAAATACTTGAACAAACACCGCTTTTCTAACGGTGTAAGAGTTAAACACTCTCGCTTTTTAGTTTTCATTTTATTCCTTCATGTAATCCCCTCTATTCTTAGTCCTTTTCTCTCTTTCTGTGTGCATAGTATATCATATATTATATGTTATGTCAAGTATTTTAACTAACCACTGGACGTCTATTAAGCTCACCTTCGTAAACGTCTTCTTTCCCTTCATCTATAAAAGTAACTTTAACCTGCAACTTTTTATTACTAAAATCCTCTTGTATGTCTACTTCAAACTCATTCAATCCATCGTCGAAATGTATTCTTGCCATTATTATCTCTCCATTTTTATATTGTCTATTGCGTCAATAATTTTATTGGCTCTATCTCTACCCAGCGAACCTCTAAGTTCAGCATCAATATTTAACTTGGAATCATCGCATCTATCATCTCTATTAGATGATAATCTTGTTGCGATATACTCTTGTTTATCCATCTATCACCACACTATATTCGATTTTAGCGGGAACTTTCTTGAAAACGCTTATCTCCCCGGCTATAATCTTATTATCGGTAAGATAAGGTTTTATTTCTGTTAATGACTCAAAACCAACTACATTATTATCGGTATAAAGCAGATAGTTAGATTTCGTGAACGCTACATTAGCATTACCGTTGTTTCCTTTTTTCGCAATCCTATTCTTATAATATTCATGCTTCATCTTCCTTAATTCGGGATTTTTAACTAGTCTAAACCATGAATACAGCCCAGCAACAGTTAATCTTTTTCTAAAGAGAACAAAATATTGCTCCGTAAGATTGTTCTGTGCTATCATCTTTTGCGATATTAACCCAGCATCTATTTTAGACTTAGCCCATAAATCTTCTTCAACTGTATGCTGATTACCTTTTCTTACAATAGTCTCCTGCATATTAACTCTCCTTTATCTGTTTCATAACTTCCATTGTTTTGATAGCCGCTGGGACAAACGTTATCCTGAGGTTATCAAAATCATTTAAGGCAATAGCTTTATATCTTTTATATATATAAGCTCCGTTAAGTATAAGTGATGTTCCGCATTTCATTCTTCTCGCACCTTCATAGTGAAGATGTTCGGGCTTTTCTTCAAGACAATACCCATCTTTTGTTAGAATTACATATACTGCATTTTGATTGCCTCTTGAAAACTGCCTTCTCATCTGACAAATCGTTCTACTTACTTCTTTCGCATCGACTCCTATTCTTCGAGCTAATTCAGGACCTTTCATCTTCCCACCTTGCGCAAGCAAAGTAACGATACTGTTCTCTTTACCCAGTAACTTTCTCATCTCTCTACTCTCCTTTTGTTATGATATTAAATCTTTCGCAGACAACCTCTTAAACCTTATATCTTTAATCATTTTCTCAACTTTTTCGTATATCTTCCTATCTAAAAGCTGTAAAAAATCTTTTCCTATCTGCTTATCGTTATCTTTCGCTATTTGTTTCACCTTACTTGCTATTAGTATTTGAAGCATGGTCTACTATCTCCTTTTCTAAGTTGTTTTCATATTCGTGGTATTTACTTACTTCTTCCGATAACCAAAATCCTTTTAAAAATATCACTTCACCACCATCTCCGTATTCAACCATTACACGCTTCCTATGAAAATCAACCCAGATATACGTGTCATATTCCATTGCTATTTCAGGTTCAAAAAGTATATCTTCAACCGTTCCACCAACACACTCAAACCCAAACGACTTAAATAGTTCTTCTCTCTCCATACATTTTCGCCTCCTTCCTATGAAGTTTCCACAACGATTCTAAAAGTTTATCTGGACCAATCTCGCTATATAAATGTTTCAGGAGTATCTCTGCACATTTCTTTTTAAAAATCTCTTTTTCTTTATTCATAACTACTCCAATACTTCTTTAACATCCGACAATGTTTCTTCAAGTGCGGTAACTCTCTCCTCTAAATCATCTAAATGGTCTTCGTCCATATCCTCTCTTACTCTTTCAACTATATCTACCTTGTTATCATCTATTGCATTAAGCACTAAATCTTCAATCACACCATCCTCAGCAAGCGCATCTATCTCTTCTCTTACTATTTCTTTAACCTTTTTCTTAATAATTTCATCAATCTTCTCACTAACCAATTTTTCAAAATACTTCTCATCAATCATACGCCCTCCTTATTTTGTTAATAACATACAATTACCCGTATCTGCGAGTATTTCAATATTATATGGTTGCGCCATTAAATATCTCTTTATTTGGTTACATATAAGCGCAGATACCGCAAGTACATTGTATATAATAGCTTGAGCTGTACACGGTATGGGCGCCACAACATTATCCGAGTATAAGTATTTTTCATAGAATTTTCTGTCCTTAGCAGAATGCGGGTTTATTGTATATATTCTAAACGTTTCACCACCAGTTCTGGGGTCTACGATTAGACTAACATCTTCAGTCTTTTGGCAATTTTCATATATACGTCTTCTTGTATCCATACTATCAACTGCGAGTACTACGACACCTTGTAGTTTCTGATTTTCATATTTCTTATTTTCAAACTTTACATCAATTCCAGTGAAGTCTTTAACTATATTAGCCGTTCTTTCAGCTTTATACCCCATTAAATCATTTAATCTAAACAATTGATTGGGGAAGTTGTGCTCCTCTACACTATCAAAATCCCATATACTGATTTTGTTCATACCCATCTTAGCTAATGCTAACGCTACAAAACTACCCGTAGCGCCTGCTCCTATAATACATATTGGACATGTAAACTTCTCTTTACTAATTATGTCTAATTGCCGTAAGTAAACATTCGGCGATAAGTTAACCATTATATTCTCCTTAATTTACGTTTCTTATATCGGGACATTTTGATAACGGGTCAGCTAAATCCATAATCCCATTAGCTTCAATCTCATCTAATGTTAGAGTTCTTCCACCGGAGAACACATCGTACATCTGCACTTCATTGTTCCATCTAAACGTCATACCGCCCATTGTAAATGTTTCCCCGAAAACATTTTCTATATCATTAGCGTTTAATCCGTCTTTTATAGTTTCTTGTTTTGTTTCTTTTGCGGTTTCCTTACTGGGGAAAAGTTCTCTGTCTTGTTGCACGCCACCACGCACAAGATGCCCATAGTTATGTCTATTCCCATAATAGTCTGCGTAATTATTTGCATAATTATTAACTACTATTGGGGCTTTCTTTTCTGTTGATACTTTATCTTTGATTTCATCCATACATTTACTCATAATCTCTAATATGGGTTCATCATCTGTCATTATAACTTTTACACCATCTATTTCAATAAAGATAGGTTGATATATCCCAACCTTACACTGCATTTCGCCTTTATGAGTTATTACTAATGATATATAATAATCACATACGGAATCTGAACTTGTCAACTTATCCTGCTGTGACCAAAACGCACCCATAGAATTATGCGAATGCCACCAGCACTTCAATTTTCGTATATCTTTACCTTCTTTATCTAATCTATCCATTAACGCACATTGGTCACCAACATCTATTTCACATCTTGCACTAGACACAATCTGTTTGAGTAAATACGCTTCCGTTATTCTAAACGTATGCGCATTTATTTTTTCGACATACCCTAACCCAGTTATTTCCTCATCTATCAGCTTTGCATAGGAACGTAACTGATAATACACTTTTCTAGGTATTTCTACTCTTATCGAAGACTCCATTTTTCTGTCTGTATCACTCGCTAAAACAGCGTCTATTTTTACATCCAACTCATCAACGTCATCCTTGATTGTAACGGGTTCATACTCTTTTTTCGTAACTGGTGTTACGTTAGCACTGTTAACTTCCTCTTTTTTAACTTTCTTATTAGCTTTTCGCATACATCTCCTTTATGATATTTTATATTATAATAGATTACATCTCATATCGCCAGAATGATAGTGTCCACACGCCCTACATGGTGCATTTCGATATAATAAACTACGATTTAATGGGCATCTATTACACGAACAATTCTCCAAGTGATTATGACATTCCGGGCATACGTTTGTAGCATTTTGATTTTCACAAATACATTCAGTTTTGGGTGCGTCACAGTTTATGCACCAAGTTGATTCGTTAAACCCTCCCCACCATCCTATATGAACAAATGGTCTTGACCCACCAAGTTTTGTATACTTATTTAAATAATCATATAACAAGGTAAATAACATCATAAAGTTATAGTTAATTGCTAGGTCTGTGATTGTTTCTTTAATATTCCCAAAACATGCGTATCTATCATGTATATGAGGGTGGTCATAGTCAAGGTATCTTGACGTTAAATTATAGAACGTAATTTTACCAGTAAGGTCAACTACAATTTTAAACTCACCAATAGTATACTCTCTATTCTTATATGTTATTTTTATAAGGTTAGTATATCCTATCATAGCCGAACTTGTGTATTCAAACAGCTTATATTTTTCACTAGATAATAGCGGCTCCATCATCTTTGAAACAGCCACTTCATCAGAATCTAATTTATTTTTACTCATACGTTTATCTACCGTAGAAGCTAGGTCTGATGTATCAAGTAACTCTTTTTCTTTTTTAAGAATTGCTTGGTAGTGTGTATGAATATCGTTTTCAATGGTATTCATTTGGGATTTATACACATTTCTAGCGTTCGATTTAACATTCCGCATGAAATACATATACCCATCTAAGATACGTCTATCAATCAATGCACGTTTAGTCAGCGCCGCCTCTTTATCATACTTCTTATACCTCTTTATAGCATGGCAAAGAAGCTCTTTCATCATAAAAATGTTACTTATTTTTGATGAAGTTGACATTATATCGGTAAGAAACGCAATCTCATCTTTAATACAAAACGCATAATATGTGCCATAATTCTTGGGGCAATAAACTAGTTGGGCTGGAGTTTCTTTTATCCACTTATTAACAATAGCATCCGATACAAACTGTGCTTTTTCTTTTAATGATTCATCTTCGCCACTAATATACTGAATATATATCTTAGTTACATCATATTCAGGTAGTTTTGTAGGACAGAAAATTCTAAATTTTCCTTCTTCAACAAGTTTAAACTTATCATTTATACGATTATATGTCATACCAATAATTTCAATATCTTTGTCTATACTATTAGCAAACCTATTTATAACCTTAAGAAGTTCTTCAGAAACCTCTATATTAGTCACCATTACAGTGTGCTTAACCTTTTTCTCAACATTTTCTTCTGAATCAATTTGTTCTTTTGGTGATTCAGTTAGCCCTTCTACCGTTACTTCTGGCATTTTAATCTCCTTTTTACGAAAAAATTGGGGAATACACAGATACTATCTGTATACTCCCCAATTACCGGTAACTGGGATACTATATAAATTAATTCCCGGCTATATTCGGGACAACGTATACTGTATCACCGTTCTCTACTATGTCTTCTTTATCCGCAGGCTCGTTGTTAACACGTATCTCTTTTGTAACATCAGTCCTTGCGCCTGCCTTTTTCAACGCATCCATTACTGTGCTATCTGCTGCCAATTCGACTTCTTCTTTAACTCCGCCCTGTTCCCATACTCTTACTGTAATCATTTTAATTCCCTTTCGTTTTGGTTTGTTCAATTTGACTTTGCAATTATAAAGAGTATAAACTATATCATCATCTCCTTTCTATCTTTATAACTGATGAACGGATAAATCGAACTGTTAAATCCGTTCTGAAAACAATTTAGCCGCAGTAAATTCTGCGGCTAGACATATTTCTTCTTTCACTTATAGATACATTATATCACGAAAATGTTATTTTGTAAAGAACTTTAATCACCACTTCAAACTCTTCGATATTTCAGGGGTGAACCCGCCTTTTTCTTTTAAGACTTTAGTAAAGTATTCACCTGTATCACCTTGAAATAATGGGTCTCCAGACTCTGCAAATCTCCACGCACAGCATAATTCAAATTGGTTCATACTATCAATCTTCTTTTTTTGTGCTTCTGTCACCACTCACCTCGCAGACTTTCTTCTGCAAAAGATTCACCCGAATTGTCTCCAGATATATCTGTTTTCTTTGTAATAAACTCTTTAAATTCTTTAAACCACCCCAACGTCTTCCCTAAACATATAATCTCTCCATTTGGCATTAACAATACTTCAAGATTACATATCATGGGTTTATTAGATTGTTTTTTCATATACGCCTCCTATAAATTGTTGGAACATCACATTTTTTTAACCAAAAAGTTCTACCGTTAATAGTTTCTTTATACCCATAACTGCATATCGCTGAGCTTAAACCAGAGTGCACCTCTTTATAATCAAGATATTCTTCATTATCATACTGAGGATTATTCTCTCTATCCCATCTTGTGAACTGTTCATAGGTTATGTTACGTATTAAAACTGAATTCATACCTTCACCTCTGTATTATCTCCACACAAATCATCTTCGCCACTACACTCGCAACCCCAAAGAAAACAAAAATTTAAATATGTTATTCTATGCTTGCACAGTTTCATTTTCATTATTAGAAATCTCCTTAACGTTGACCTTTTTACTATGGTGATTTAATATATTATCAACATTTTCTTTGGTTAAGAATGTAATAATTTTCTTATCGCTTTTTCTCCATATAAAGTATACTTCATTGATTTTATGTATCTTCCTATTATTACTTAAACTAAATACAAACTCTTTTTTACCTTCTGGTAATCTATGCTCCCCATATCGTTCAATAAGCCTAGTCTTTGCGTGATGATATAATTTTTTACTTATTCGCATGATGCTCTCCTTTAATTAAGAGATAATTCATCCAAATTTTCTATTTCTTTCTCAATCTCAACCTGCATTGCGTCTAAATCGGGGTAACCATCTGGGTTTAAACTCTCACCGTACCATTCCCAATTATCTACACCGCCCGCATCAAGTCTTGAAATCATTATCTGCGCCATACGTAACGCAACATACTCTTTCTTGGGTATCTTTATCATATCGCTCATATTAACTCTCCTTTTAAATTTGAATACACCTCGGCAGTTAGCGAGCTTTACTCTTGTCTTATCTTCCTTGGTTACTGCTCCTACGGTCAGAGTTGAGCGTGTATACTTGCGCCCTTTCTGCATACCAGATAAAACGCTACGAGGTGTAATGTTTATTTACCACAACATTTACATTTATTTTCATTACGCAGTTCTTCTATCCTTTTTATTTCAGGTAAAATATATCTCTCAAATATATGTTGAACCCACATTCCTAAAACTACTCCTAAAACAAACACCATAGCTACTGCTTTAATTTCTTGCATGATTTTTCTCCCATTCACCTAATGATTTGTGATAGTTAAAATGATTTCTATACCCAAAATACCAATTATAGTATTTCTCTACACCTCTCCATATAAAATATATTATTATAAGTTCCATGATAAGTATCAGTATAATTGTTTCTTTTTTCATGACTTTACCTTTTCTGGAACTCTAGCGACATTGCCCGATAGTTCTGTGAATTGTTCTTCCGATATTTTTGTAAATTTACGGAATCTTCTTATCGCCAAATCTCGGCAGTTATTATAACCACCTCTATACGCCATAATTTTGATATTCTTTCCATTATCGTAATTTGTCGGCTTCCTGTCAGGTATAATCATGTTGTAGAATATCTTTTTTATCTTCTTCATAACCTTTAAAACACGTTTCTTATCATCAACCGCATTGCAATAATTACATTTTTTGTCGTTTATCTCACATAATATATTATACAACATCATTCTCCTCTTTCTTTGTAAACACACTTCTTACCGAAAGTTTAACGTTTTCAATAGCGAATACTATAACTCCAGACGCTATTAAACATTGCTCCGTTGATGATATCTCAAAATCAGAAGGGGTTATATGAAATCGTGGATGTGTTATCTTCGGCATTGTGTCGTACTCTAATTTGAACCTGTCCTGTTTCTGCACCTTCATTTTTGACCTCACTTTTGCGTAAATGTTTTAACAGTAACGTATTTAAAAAATCATCTATCAGCTCTATTCCACAATCTTGTTTAAGATAAAACACTTCACCTGGTAAACTTAATAAAGTCTTTTCGGATATTGAAGCTATTATTTTTCTAACCCACATTTCATGCTTACAATAACTTCTCATCGCATACCCGGTACAGCTACATCCCCATTTATTTTTTATACTTTGTAGAGTATAAACTGACTTAGGTTTATAGCCATTGTCATAATCATACTCATATTTTATAATCTTGAACTCATCTTCTTTGGTCCTCATTACTTTATACTTAACTGAATGAGTATACGCACTAAACCTGGATAATTCTTGCATCTCTCCTCTCTTTCTGTATTATAAAACAAAATAACCGCAGATGTTTTCTGCGGTTAGACATACTTCTTCTTTACGATTATGTAAACATAATATCATGTATATATTAAAATGTCAACTTGTTTTATCGCCACTATTTTAGGCAACATTTTTTATACTTGCGCCCGCTGCCGCACGGGCAAGCATCGTTTCTCCCCACACTTTCAACTTTTTTATGACGAAAATCGGTGATGAGCTTACCTTCGCAATGAGCTATTTCCTGCTGTATACACACAGCCTCAATACCACTAAACGTAGCGGTGCGTTCTTCACCTAAATTATAATCTAACCACTTAGCTACTATATGATTATATCTATCCGTGTCAACACTAACTCCGGGCATACTAAGACACCCTTCATTTTGAAATATTATAGGGTCATACGCTTCTAAAATCACTGGGTTTATCATATCTAATATCAACTCTGAACGTAGTATAGAACCGTCTTGACGCTTCTGCTCTGGTATGCGTATCGCACAAGCTCGTCTATGTACTCCAATCTGTACTGCGGATAAACCTATACCTCGACCTTGAGTTTTCTTTATCTCATCATCCATTCTCTCAAATATCATTTCTCTATGGCACTCTTCAACAGAGGTATCTCTTGACTTTATTTTTAAAACTTCTAAGCTCGTTACTATCATTTATTATCTCCATTTCTTAATCTATATAACGCCTCTTCAAGATTAGTATGTGTCTTATGTTTACAATACATACCATCTATAAGATGTGCCGTTCGATAACCTCTAACTACTTCCCAACAGTGTACATTCCCCACACTAAAATGTAACCCATCAACATAATCATAATACGCCTCGTATTGTATTTTCATTTTATATATCCACATTTGAATCGGGGTATAGTTTAGTATCTTTAAATATAGTCCACCACATCTTTTTATTTTTCTTTATTATTATATCCCTAGCAGATGAGCTACAATCATGAAAATCATAATAGTCCTGTTCTTCAAGTTCTATGTATGTCTCCATATCACCAAAAAGAATGAACCGTGGATATATGTGTCCTCTCTTGTCGTCTGAAGACATTATTCCTCTCACCGCTGTAACTTTTAACCCTACAATATTCTGCATACTATACCTCCGCTAATACTTGATATTCACCAATAGCGGTTATCTTCTTAACTTCAACACGCTTTGGGTAATACCCAGCTTTTCTTAACTTTTGTAACTCCTCAAGTGTAAACCATTTACACATTTGTTTCCTATTGATGAATCCACATATTTCATTTGGTTCTATATTCCTCTGTATACCTTTATCATTCATAGGGTTTGGGTGAAACTCTTTATCTATATTATGTTTATAAAGAAACCCATCGCAAAGTATTTCATCAATTAAGTTATACGGACATTCACCCATGTCATTTTGAACTCTCCATATCTTCATCTTTTTAATTTTCTGTTTAAATGGCCACATAAGTTACCTCACATTTTAGGCATTTCATCATCATGCGCATTGGGTAAACTATCAAGCCCATACTCTTTCGCTAATAACATGAACTTATTCGATGGTTCAAGTTTCATATATTCTCTAAAAAATGTTAAGAATTTCTCAAGTTGCTTTAGAGCTATCATGGTGTTTTCTGACATCTCAATATACTTATCTTGTAAGCTCCTATGCATCCTCGCTAACTCCATATAATCATTATGTGATTTCTGTAAGCTACTCAACAATTCTAATACCAACTTTTCATTCTTATCTTCTTTCTTTTTAAACCAAAACATTATTTACTCCTTTTCTTCGAAAGTTTTAGCATTTCAATCACATCATCATTTGTTATAGGTAGTTCTTCGTTACAGTCAATACAATAAAAATATGAATCCCCAGCTACAGCGTGGTCTTCAGTAAAATCCAACTTGTAATATTCGCTATTCTTAATTTTAGATATTCGCACGTCACTTATGTGGTCTCTGTTTTCATTAGCTCTAATAGCTCCTTTTAAAAGTAAACTTACACCACAATGTGGACACTTTACTAAAATTTCTTTTTTCATACTACCCTCTCCGTGACATACTTCGCCACTGTTTCAGTTTTCGCTATATCTGAACAAAAGAAATCTCTAACCTTTTCTTCAGCTTGTTTCTTATTATCCGCTTCAACTACCCCGAAATCTGTTGTATCTACAACAACAAACTTGACACTAAACTTTGGCATACTCGACCTTTCTATTTGGTTTTGAGTGTGTATACTCTACACAATGAAACAATAACGTCTTCCTACTTGACAATATTAACTGCGCTACTCTATACAACTGCCCTAGTTTATGGGCGGCTTCTAAAAAATTAGCGTAATCTTCTGGGATGTTAACACTTATAATCTTACCAGTACAAACTCCTTTTAATCTCTTTTCAACTTCATCAAACGCTTTCATCCCATACTCATGCTTAATCGGTAATGTCTTCATTATAGCTTTAAACTTCTTTACGGGAATAATCATTTAATTTCCTCTTAATTTATTTAAAAGTATATCTGTCTTAAAGGACGTGCAACTCTCTAGACTTCCTAACACAACTTCTTTTAAATTTAAAGGTAATCTCTTTACATTTATCTCATCTGCTAATACTATAAGACCAGTTTCAATCTGACATTTCTGTTCTCTAAGGTTACGGTTCTCCTCCTGCAACCCATCTGATATAGCTTTTAATATAATATCTCGGTGTTTTTTAACATTTTCTCTAACATACTCATAAACCATATTTGAATCTCTCTCCATTATTCACCTCTCTTTTAACTATTTAACATTTTCTTTCTTCGCCAAAATCTTTTTTGTTTCTTTCTTACCAGCATGTTTCAATTTTTCATCTAAACTTAACTTATCATACGCCTCTTGCCTCTTCGCCGCTTCTTCTCTCTTAACTTTGATATTCTTTGGCATAATGCCCTCCTTTTTAGTTATTACTAGAAGATTTAAAGAAATTCCACATTTCTTTTTCTGTCATACACGCATACTTAATATTATTCTTAATCCATCTTTTTAATTCGATACTATTCTTACCATATTTTTTTCTTGTTTGGATATAATCATTTGCTATTTCTTCACTTTCATTCCTTGCATCTTGCATATTTTAACCTTTTCTTTAAGAGAAGTTTTTTACGGTATCTTTTATAATACCATTTATTGTACCTATAAGACATATAATTAAAACGCTTAACATTGCATTCAGGATGATACATCTTTTTTCTTTTAGTGTCAATATGTAACCCGCAAACATTACACATCCCGCTCATAAAAACTCCTTAATTTCTTTAAAACTTCTACACCTTTTAAAAATGTCAGATTCAACTTGTCTAACTCTTGCCGGAGATACTCTAAATTGTTTGGCAATTTTTTTTAAAGGCTTTGCATACCCATCGTAAAATCCATATCTATGCCTTACGATTTCTATATTTCTTTTTAAATAACGTTTATCATATTCACTTTTAGTTTTTATATTAGCAAACATATACTCCACAGCATCGTTTAAATTAAAAATCATATCACCCTCTCAACAATGCGTTTCTTCGTCCATATACTCTATTAAAAACGATTGCTCTTTTTTAAGATACACCCAATATCTACCCGTCTTCTTAAACTCATACGCCACTCTATCGTCACAATCATACGCACCTAAATACACTGGTTTATTCTTTACTGTAAAATGCCCAAGAAATTCATATTTATTCGTTTCTTTAAAATCTCCATTATTTCTTGCACTAGGCTTTTCTCGTATCTCGACTTTATTTATTCCATCTCCATACCCATTATGAAAAAAGCAAGACAGGCCTTCGTTGAATATCTTGATATTCCCCATATCAGAACCCGTTTTTACTATCATTATATCATTTCTCCTTATTTATGAAATCGCAAAACGCTTTTACGATACTATCAATCTCCAACTTTTTACCGTTATATATACGGTCTTGACTCTTCAGCCATGTTCTCAAATCAATTTTTGATAACCATTCATCTAACTTCTTACCGGACATCTGTTCTGAAAAGTATTGAAACTCTTTTTCTTTTAGTAACTCAGGTCTCCCACATCCAGCCCCGGGTGCATGTCCCGGTTCAACTATTGTGCCCTCATAAATAAACGACACACAACCATCGTGGTGTCTATACCCCTCTACAACTTTAGCTTTCTTCCATACGTTACCATCATAACAATACGTATACACCACATCATTAACATTATAATAGTTATATGGTCTGCTATCTGCTAACATTGGTTTATACTTTAACGTCTTCTTTATTTTACGTAAAGCCTCTATTTCTTTTTTACTCTCTTTAATTGAATTTTCGGATTCTTTTATATCATATTCCTTGCTCTTTATTATGGCTGAAACATCATCCGGAGATAACTGAATTATTTTACAAACCGTATCAAACTCAACCTCTCGCTCATTTCCATAGCTTTTCATTAACTCACAATCCCCGGACAACATGCAACTGTGCCGATAGCTCCCGCAACCTTGATATTGGCACCACCCACAAGTTTTTAAAGTGGTATCACCTTTCTTCTTATTCATATTCTCCGCATTCCATTCTGGTTCTCTACTCATGATACTCCTTTCTTAACCACGTTATTTGAAATATCTTCTTCATCTATCCACTCAATCAATGGTAATGACTCACCTGAAATTTTAAAATCTATTAAATAACGGCGTCTTCTAGGCCATACATCAATTACATTTCTAACCTCTCCTGAAAAACCTGCATAAAAACCTTTAACAACTTCAACTTTGTCTTTAAAATGAAACTTGGGTTCATTATTCATACTTCTCCTTTATTTATTAAACCACATAACGTGTGTCGCCCAATCGAACTCATCTATATCAAACTCTTCGCCATCGTGACTTAACTTTACTTTGTCACGTTTAAATAACGATGGACAAACTAACACGTTAGACACCTTATCTTTTGTAGCTAATACACCATACCCATCATAATCAATTAAAGAGCCGTCATCAACTGAACTCTTAAACCTTTTAAACGTCATTAAATCACCAACATCTGTATCTATTTCATCAAAAATTACATCGTCAATGGTATCATATTTAATAGCAACACTATCCCCGGTATAAGATTCAATAAACAGCTTAACAGCCGCTATTAAATCTTTTTTGGGTATTTGTTTTTCTATTTTTTTACCCCACGATGTTTTGCTTTTAGTCATTGCAATATGTATCATATTATCCCTCAAATGTTTTATCTTGGCATCCTTGACATAGACCGCTTATATCAAATTCTTTTCTACTCAACTCATCTTTAAAATCCTCTCGCTCAACTTCTTCTCCACACACTGGGCATTTCCCTTCGTTTATTAAATCTAACGCAAACGCAAAACCGCCCATACTAACTAAATCAGAGTTCATACTTAGATTTTCTCCTCTATTATTTTTACTATTTCAAAACTGTCCTCAACATACTCACTCGGTAGTTCTATATTCTCAAGAAACTCTTGAGCGTCTTTTTCTTCTTCTGGTATTACATACTGCAAATTCACATTCACAATACCTATGCGTCTTACTGCTTTTTTCTTTTTCATATGTCTCCTTTCTTATAATGTGATTATTTCCCCTATTACAATAAGAATATTATGACCTTTACCGCAATGCTCTTTAATTAGAGGGTATTTATAATCATCATAATATGCTTCTCTATGTTCCGATATTAAATTCAACCCCTTAAATGAAAATGGGTTTAGTTTATAATCAATATAAAAATTCGTTCTTGCCATATTAACTACAACTATATAGCGTATACCTCTAAATACTAGATACACAGCTTCAATCGCTAAAGATATTACTATCCATGTTAAACTCGCCCAGAATAAAAACTTAAAAATTTCTTTAAAATATTTTACAATCAAGTAAATCCATGACAGAATTCCACATATAACTAATAACTCTAACGCTTTGAAATATAAAAATATCCCTAATTTTTTCATTACTTCTGACTCCTTCCTCTTATTGTTACAAGCGCCGACATTAACAATTCTTGGTCGCTACAATGTATTATGTACCATACATAATCTTTTAAAATCATACCTATATTTTTTAGGTATTTCTTATCATTATCCATAACAGCCTGATATAACTCCTTAGCTTTAAGTTCACTATTAACCGCTTTTAACGCATCTTGAATTAACAATAATCTTAAATTTTTTCGAGGTAGTTTAAGCTCACCAAGTAACTCTTTTTTTGTCATGACACTCTCTCCTGTTTTTGTTTTTCTTTATACTGTTTTATTTTAACCGCTGTAACCGTGCGAAATGTTTCTGGGCTAAATCTATAATTATCTAACGATAACATCCCGGTAAAACAATTTATTAAAGCTACGCATTGGTTATCATACAACTCTAATTCAACACATGATGCCGCTACGCAATTAGCCACAACATCATAGTCCTTACTTGTCATTTTATTCTCCTGTTGATATGTAAATTCTTTCACCCCAAATATCATCATTTATATACACCATTGCAAAGTGTACATCTAACATCGCAAAACCGTCAGATGATAACGGGTGGTCACCTCTATAATGCGAATGAACACCTTCAATCATAATCCCGTGCTGTTGCGAATAACCACTAAACACTGCTACTTCTCTTATTTTAAAAATCGCCCACTCATACTTATCTGTCTTATAAGTTCCTAAACTTTCAGCGTATTTTTCAGCATACTCTTTAACCGTTTGCTCATCTTTACACATCTTAACCGCGTCAACTAACTCTCTCGCTTTACTCTTAGTTAAATCAAAATGAGCCTTACCGAAGCCTAATAAAATATTCACTTAATCTCCTTTCTTATTTAAAACCATGATAAACATATACTCCCTCTCCCAAATTCAGCAAGCCCGGCGTCTAACACACTCTCTATATCGCTCCCATTATACTCATCCCAATTACTAACGTGTTCTTCGCATTTATCAATGAATATACGCTCTCCTTCCTTAGCGTCATCAAACGGGATATTCTCTGATACAACACCACCTATAATAACTATAACTGAACCTTCGTACTGTTTCATTTTTTATACTCCTGATTTTTATTGCACCCTCTACACGTTCCACGCTGACACTGTTCGCAATAACATTCTTGACACACGCCACTACCCTTATCAGGACAATCTTTACACGGCTTTTGAAACACAACCACCTCCCTATCATTATGCACACATCCTACGCATATATCATGATTAAATGTATCATTTTTGATACACTCCTTACAATGAGCTTTTAGTTTCATTTCTTCTCCTCTAATTGCATATCTATCTGTTCATCCTCTTCTGTATATACAGTTGCCCATCCTTGTTTGAGCTTTTCTTGCAACGCATATATCCCATTATGTGGGAGTTTCTTAACTACTTCTACCGCTTTAGCTAGACTTCTAGCTTCAAACATTACCTCTATATCACATTCCAACCAGTCGCTATCAGTATCATACGGTGAGTTATGAACGTCAACTCTAACAAACCTTTTTTTATGTTTTAAACTATCATATAGCAGTCTTGACATTTCACCTTTACCACCCCAATTCTTTTCACTATGATGTTCGCTCCACAATAATCGATATTTCTTATTTTTTATTTTCATTCTGTTCTCCTGATGAAAGTGTAACTATAAACTGTGCTTCACCACCACCTAAATAATCATCAAAGTCTATATTATCTATAAGACAACCGTTACTTGTAAGATACTTTATGATTTTATGATTTAAAACCAAATCTCTTAAACTATTCTCACTTATGTCTTTTTTTGCCGTAACGAACACTTCTACACTATTTATTTTAAACATTATAACTCCCCTCTCCTCTATTTCATCATTTTATCCATCTCATTTATTTTAATTTGTTTCATTTGTTCGCCTCTAAAAAAGCATATACCTCAAGCAGCCAAAGCGATGCAAACAACATACAAAATTGCACATTACCATGTGCGCCACATATAACGGCACATAGAAAAAAGAATTTCATATTACTCATAATCAATCCCACTCTTGTGACGAAGACTCGTCAGGCACAATAATGTATTCTTTAAGATTGTCTTCTAATTGGTCTATAGAAAAATTCTTAAACACGTTATTTAACTCCTCATCACTTGACATCGAAATCTTACTCCCCACTGGTAACTTCTGTAACTGTTTAATCAGTTTTGATACTAACACGACATCCTCCTTTGTTATTTCTCTACATCTTTCAATAACGCACTCATGGCTACACTAACCTCTACATCAATTTTAATACCTTTCATCTGCTCCATTATCAGATAATTGGCTATTGTATACAGATGCTTTTTTCTTTCTTCTTTTGTCATTACCATCTCCTTTTTGTTATTTTTATTCTACCTTTCACCATCATATTATTCGCTACTATTATCTTTTCACCTACTATATTTTCACCGGAGCATACAATATCTCTTAAGTACACCTTCTTTATAACAACATCACGACAATACCCCCTTCTAACAAACTCAATCTCCGCTTGTCTTCTTGTCATATAAGCATGAAACCCTTTACTATACAAATATGTCCGTGATACTAAATCACTCGATGCTGGTTTTGCTTTTAACCATTTATTGGGTTCCAATACTCTATTCGCACACAATGTAATATATTTTCCAGTTCTTTCACACGCTGATTTTTCATACGTCAATATTTTATACCCAACATAAACCTTATCTTTTTCATAATACTGTTTATTCCTTAATACTTTGTGGACACACATCTTATTTATTCTCCACTTTTAAATTGATTTTCTGTTGTTTACCTTCACCTGTATAATCTAATATCGTATCTCTCGCAAATAAAAACTCAAATGGAGTATAATGCGTATTATATTTAGAATTATACACCTTAACTTCTACTGATGCTTTGAATAAACTTATAACGGGTGTCAACATTATTGATAATAACAATATTACCCATATAATTTTAAATAAGTCTTCTTCAAAAAATCCTCTTTTATTATTTAGCATTATTTTATCTCTACTTCACTCATCTCGTCCGCTATTTCTGTTATACTCTGACCATCTTCATTATAATACTCACACCACTCTTTACCGTCAAACTCTTCTAACCCTTGCACATTACTATAATCAGGTTTTACTCTCTCTCGAAACTCAAAATCATCATACTTCGCAAGTATGTCCAGTATCTTAATCGCCTCAACTACATCTTTGACATTTACTTTAAACGCCTTACCCGGAACTTGGGGTATATGCCACACACGCAACTGACCTTTCTTCTCATTTGCCATTACAACTCTCCTTTCTTAAGCTAATTCATAATGCCCTGGTACATACTTTATATTCACCATTCTTAATATTAAATACTTTTCACTTAAATCATTAAACGCTTGATACGCCTCGGGTATCGCTCCACTCAAATACCACTCATCTTTCTTCGGTTCTCGTTTCTCGCCTGTTAAAACAAAGCCTCTTTTAGGCGGTAACATACTCGGTTCAAGATATATTTTTTTATTATCTCGTATATCCATTAAATACCCGCTTATCTTGCAAATTGGGCAATGTTCAGTTTCACCATCAAGCGTAATCTTTTCTTCGTAAAATATACTTTCACACCAATTACATTGTACTTTTCTCATTATAAACTCCTTGTTATATGAACAACAACTGGAGAGAATCGAACTCTCAACAGGGCTTCTCGATAGAACGGTGTGATTGTTTTCCGTAGGGTCTTGTATCTAATTCTACGGTTACGTCATATCACACATTTCACGTTCGGCAAGATAACTCCGTATTGCTAAGCAACTTTGTTATCTCGTAGCTTCCGAATTCTCCGGTAATTTCAATCTATCAGTAAAACGCTTGCCCTTTGCATTATAGTTTGCGTTTTCTACGTGAACGCCATCAGTTATTGCTTTGTTATTTCTTTTCCGCTTCTTCGATTACTTGTTTACAAAGCATGATTGATGTATCAGGTCTAACATTATTATATTCCTTCCCATTAAATAATGAGGTTACAGCTTCCCATCGTTCAACCATATCATTCAATGTTTCTACAAGTTTATAATGGTTATTACAAGCACGTTCTATAAACTCAGCATTTGCTTTTGCCTCTTCTTTTCTACTTGGGCTTGCAAACACTTTTATCATATTGCTCCACAATCCCTTTTTTGAGCCGATATACAACTCAGGCAATGTTTCTTTCTGCACATGCCACGGCAACTGAGTATGTGTACTCCTATTACACTTATTGCACGTGACCATGTATATTTCTCCTTCACATCCGCATTTATCGCATTTCATTTTACTCCTCACTTATTTTATTCATTATATACTCAACCAACTCTTCTTGTGTCGCTTCTGGGTTATAATCTTTATCATCATCTAACCCAAAATGTTTTATAATCTGCTCTAAAGATAATACCTCATCATGATACATAGGTAAACGTTGTAAAATATATCTTAAAAATATTTTGTTTATTTTCACTTCACACCTCTCAAGAACTCACCTAATTCACAATCTTCTTCAAGATATACAGCGTGTTTACCTATATACCCAAACGCACAAATCTGAGCCGCTTTCTCGAAATTCTTATCTCCTCTCGGAACTACAAGATACCCATGCCCAGCTGTAATAATTTTACTATACCCTTTAGAGTACTCTATTACTCCGCACACTTCATCATCCGATTTTAATTTCTGTAACTCTTTTTCGTACTTGTTCATACTGAAACTCCTTTTACACTGTCATAGTTATATCTATACCACCACAACACCCTAAAAAACTTATTATCTTCACTCTTATGCACTGGATGAATTATATATCTAAACCAATGTGTCTTGAAATATCTCGTGAAATACCATTTTATACATTCCATCGAAACATCCTTTCTTACATGAACTCATCTATATCAGAATAATCATACGGTATTGAACACCCGATAACTCTATCTTCTACAATTTTTATCTTCGTAAACCCGCCTTTATCATTCATATACCTTTCAAACTTATCGATATTCTCACCTTTTCTGCCTATCAAAATCCCCGGTCGTGATAACGTAATACACAACTCATTACCTTTTACACTTATCTGCGTCAAGCCTAACGCTCTAACTTCTTCCTGTGCGTTTTTATACTGTAAATCTCTTGACTCAATCGCATACTTATCTAAATAATACCACGAAATCAACTCTGCCGCTGTCCTATTCTTACGCTCTTGATTTTTTAATCTTCTCTCTATAAACAACGCTACCGGGTTCTTCATCTTCACTCCTTGTTTCGTGACACTCGTTATTCTTATGACCTCTACACTCCTCATCTAATGGATATCCTTGACCCGCAACACACCCTATATCTTTTATATAACTTTTACACCGTTTCTTTTTCATGCTTCACGGTCCTTTTTTAACATTATTGTTAATAAGTCCTCAGCTTTACTAATCATCCTCTTTGCAAACTGCATTTCGTCCGTTAAGTCTTGCTTATCTGAAACTTTATAGATTACTGGGTTATCTAAAAACATCTTTAAAGCCCCAATAAGTTGTATGTTACTTTTCTGTAATGTTTTAACGTACCTATGTATCTTCATCTTATCTTTTAGACTCGCATCCATATTTTCCATTGTTTCGCAATATACATACTTTATCTCCGTCATATCACATCTCCTTTATATCAACTTCATTCGACCGCTTATCTCATTCACATACTTTGTTTTTTGTTTCATACCTTCACCTTCCTCTTTTTCATTTCTTTTACTTTTAATAAATTCTTTAAGAAATTATCCCGTATCTTAACCCCATCCACTTGCCTGACTAACTTCACCCCCTCAGGTAACTCATTCACTTTTCCTTTTAACACGCTCTTTACCCATTCTCCGTGTTTACACACCTTATGTATCTTTCCCGCTATGCAATTGCACGATATTATCACACCCTTCTTTACTACACTATAATCCTGCTCGGGGAACATACCATGGTCAAACTTAATTACATGAAACTCATCTTCACTAATCCTCATTAGTTCGTACATACACTCCTCATTTCATATAGTTTTGGTTATCTTTATTTCACGTTTCGCCATTATCTCAACTATCCTATCCACCATACCCACGGGTATATATCCTTTATCAGTAGCTTCAACAAGCCACTGTTTATCATCGCACCATATAATAACTTCATACTTCTTTTTATCGCTCATCTTCATATCTCTCCTTTCACATCACACCTCATTTTATCGTTCTTTGTTTTGAACGAACATCTATACCTAATAGAATTTCTTTTTCATAAAAATCGGCAGAAAACCCGAATTCTTTATTAAAGAATAATATACAAAAGAAATCTTTCAAATGAGCAATCGCAAGTTTTATACGGTAATGTTTTGTGTATCTAATCATTTAACACCTTCTTCCTCTTATTTAACCACCATAACAACAAAACTTCCGCAACAATTTGATACTTTTATACCTTTAAACTTATCATCCTCAAATGATGTAAAATAGTTTCTCGTACCACCCACCACCCAAACACCTTTTATTCCTAAAGTATACCTCTCATACTCATTCTCATATACGCACTTACTTACACCATTACTTACCTGCTCAACACAGTCAGTCATACCATTAAAATCAGAAGTAACATTTATATATAAATTCCCGTTATTCTTCCTTATAAAACTCTTAAGCGTAGCAAGTGTAATCTTTTTACTCTTCTCCATACATCATCTCCTTTCACCGTTCCCATCACTTCCCGCGGTACGCAAACCCCATATCAGCTATACTCTTATCTTCATACCTCAACGTCAACTTATGCTTCTTCCGTATACACTCAACCATCTTATACGCAAAGAATATTCTTCGACTCCTACGCTTCTTACCGCTAACCTTTATATAAAAGTTTAAATTAGGCCGTATCGTCCTCTTCCACGTCTTCCTCTTCTCACTAACAAGCGCCGCATCTTCATACTCCATAACCTTATCACTAACCTTCCCACACGTCTTACACACTAACACAGGGATAAACTCCCTCTGCCTTCCCCTCGGCCTCGCCTCATACTGCTTTACATTCAACGACTCGACCTTCTTCTCACTCCCAGAGAAATACTGCATTAACATCTTACTCGCCTGTTTTCTATCATCAGGACTCGAGCCTATATCCTTACTTATCTCCGTCAACCTCTCCTTAATATCATGCCTATACTCTTTACTGCTCTTCAACCATATCTCTTCACTAGGCAACAAATGCGTTATACTCATTACTCACCTCGCTTATTATACTCATCAACTAACTTACTTAACTTACCTAGAAATCTATCGTTCTTAACCGCATTACTCTTGCCTCGACACTTGAAATCTCCTACTATAACTTCACTCACATACGCTCTATCCGCAAATATACTGCTATACTCAACTCTTACTTTCACAATGACCTCCTTTACCCTATCGTCCTATACCTCATCACTTTCGGCGAACTATAATAATACTCTCTAACCTCTACATTATCAGGCTTACACTCGACCGCTTCCCTGATTTTTCTTCTCTCACCCGGCTCTGTATAAGAATTTGTTTTGCACGTTATCCACACCTGCTTCTTATTCTTCATCTGCACAATTATATCTATAATACTATGACTACCAGCACTCCTTACTACCCACATCACATCACTCCGACACTTGAACTTACGCATTACTCTAAACTCAAAGGCTTCCCCTCGTGCACGGTTATCCGCTCCTCTTCTGCTATTCTTCTCCTGTATAACTTTCATCATCTTTACATACTTTGACTCTTTGGTGGTAAGCATTTTATTCTCCTTTAACTCATGCTTGCACTTTCGTTTACATACTTCTACTACACTAGAAGTATATCATATATACTTTAAAAAGCAAGCGTCTAGGTGAACTATCTTCACCTTCTTTTTTAGCTCAAACAAAAGTAATTTTAGAGCTGGGCCACACAAGGATTGAAATTTGAGGGTAAAAGTCGAAAATGAACAGGCGAGCCTCGATACTCGTGTCTCTCGGAAACGCTTCATATTCCTACGCACGAGGCGCGAGTGTAGAATGACACGCCGTGTTGCTGTCTAAGTAGACAGTAACGGATTACTCTCTAGTTAGAGAGTGAAAGACTAGTAAAGTGGTAGTGTATCGGTAAAAGATAAAGGGTGCTTGAGGGTAGACAGTTGAGGTGCGGTGCTTAGTACTTGATACTTGATACTTGATACTCGTGTCTCGGGCGTTAGCGGTGAAAGATTAAGGTAGATGGGTATAGTAATATATATATAATAGGATAAGGTATATAGTATAGGAGTTTGGGAGGGTATAACCGCTTGCTCAATTTACAGTAAAGTAGTAAGGTTCCATCCTGTGTGGAGAGCGTCAAAAAGTTAGATTTGGGCTAAGTTGCATTTAAAGAAAAACGCTCTCCGACTGTAGAACGAAAAAACGCACTTTTGGAAAGGAAGAATAAAAAGTAAGATATTTAAAGTGTTAACAATTCCGACCGTTTTTAACTAGATAAACTTTAAAATTTATAAACCATTAGGATATAATTTAGTTCTCATCCTTATATCATAACTAGCAACCCCCAAAAAAAAGTGTATTCCTGGGAAAGCTCTTTTTTTTCACCCATTAGTTACACGGGTACTGTATGAGAACTAAATCTTTTCTTAATGGCTTATAAAAAATGCAGTTTGTGTAGTTATCAAAAATCGCTGTTTTTGTCATTCTTAACATTACGGAGAGGAGTCTGTCTTGTGGGGTATTCATCATACTCATCAGGACTGAGCATTTGATTGAATGGGGTTCTTCTGCGTATTCCGTATTTCTTCATCCATGTATAGACTGTTGAAGGGCTTATCATATTACCGAAATAATCACGGGATATCTCTACTGTTGACATCTGTCTATTCCAATACAATTCTTCAAGCAACGCTTTCGTTAAGACTTGACCATCAGGACTATCATACTTTTTACGGTCATCATCTTGATTATACTTCCAGTACGGAGCATCACCATTTAAAAACTCTCTTTGTTCTGCGTTATTATGAGGCATACATTCTCCTTTATTATTATAGAGGTATTATATCATATCACCGCTGATTTGTCAAGTATAAGTTTACATTGGTGAATAAATATGTTTACAATATATATATAACATGATATAATGTATCTCTATAAGGGAACGAGTATCGAGCCGTGAGTATCGAGTATAGCATTTCGGGTTGACCTCCTTCAATGCTATATGATTTGTCTTTACAAGGGACATACGAATACTCACGGTTCTTATTTTAAGTATAATTCGTAGGTTCCATCCGTGTGTGGATGTGTATGGATAGTGCAGAGTATCGAGTTTCGAGTGTTGAGTAGCAAGGAATGACAGCCAGCAGGGTAGGATACGAGGATTGAGGGTAGAGTAATAAGTAGAGTGAATTGGGTGTGAGGATGAGTGGATTGTGTGTGAGGATGAGTGGAATGAGGTGATTGAGGGTAAGGATGAGTGGAATGAGGTGATTGAGGGTAAGGATGAGTGGAATGAGGTGATTGAGTATAGAGTATCGCAAATCGTGGTGCAGTATATGTTCACCAGAGTAATTGACAATCACACAGAAACATGATATACTAGATGTGTAAGTAAAGAATAAGTAACAGAGGAGGTCGGGTATGCGTAAGTATTAAGATTTTATTTGCTCAAAGCGACATTCGAGGAGCGAGAGTCAAATGGCGGGGCGTTGAGAATTTAACTTTGACTTTCGAGTTTCGAGTGTCGCCTCTCTAAGAGGAAAGAGCCCTGGGACCATGGAGACGGCCCGATAGGTGGATTCTTCAAGTTACTTTGAAAAATCTAAGTAGTTTGATGGAAACAAAGCGAGCGTGGTTGGAATCATCCGGGGAGGCGTGAGTGGTGAATTGGATGATGGGTGAGGGGCGCGGGTTGAGGTGCAATATAGGTTCACCAAGAGAGTTGACAAGTGAGATGTGGTGAGCTATACTTGAAGTAACGAAAAAGAAAGGGGGTCAGTCATGAGTAAGTATAGCGAAGTAGTAACGATGTTAGAAGAGGCGGGAAAAGGAGAGGAGTTGACTATTGCGGAAGGGTGTACTTGTAGCAGATGTGGGAGGACAGTTACAGAGTATGAGGTAGAAAATGATGAGAGTATCTGTTGTAAAAAGGAGGTCGTAAGATGAAGAACTTGTGCGGTAAGACAGTCAAGAGAGAAAATGCGTATGAAGTGTGGCAGACAAGAGATGGCAGTTGGACATGGTACTGTTTACGAAAATACCAAAGTCCAGATAACGAGTTGAAAAATGAATACGCACGATGGTTTTGTGATGTTGTAAGTCCATTTTGTCCAGATGGCGAAATGGGTGATGTGTATGTAAGCGATATTAAAGGACACGCTGTAAAAGTAAAGTAAGACGAGGAGCGAGGCACGAGGGTAAAGTGGCTATCGCTCCTTTTTTAGGCTTAAATCTCGAAGGTTCCATCCAATAAGACGCAAAAATTAGGTTCACCAGAAGTTTGACAAGTGACATTATATATGATATACTATAAGTGTAGTAAGAGAGAATAAAGAATAAAAAAAAGGAGGTCAAGATGAAAGTGAAGACAATGAACGGAGAAGTATTAGATTTACAGTGTCAGCAGTACACACTTGGGTTATATGTGTGTTTATATGAGAAAGGTAGAATGCACAGCCAATATGTATTCGATACCACGCAAGAGAAGTTTATAAAAGATATAAAAGACGGTAATACTAATTTTAAACTCGTTAAATAAAAGGAGGTCGGTCATGGGAGTATTTAACAGAATTAGTCTTGCAGTAGAAGAAACATGCCAAGTGTGTAACGAACCGAGTTACAAGTGTAACGGATGTCAAGTGCGAGTAGATTTGGGGAATGTGATAATATACGCTTCTGGAGTATCAAAAGAAGTGATACGAGTTACGAGTAAAGGGCCGCTTATGAGTGTAGGAAGTACGTTCTTATCAGCTATAAGAGTTGGGATAGTGCTATTGATGATGTGTGTGGGAGCGTATGCTTTTGATACCGAAGCGTCATATTATACAGTAGCGAGTTGCTTAAGAGAAGGCACAAGCGGTATATGTGCGAACGGTGAGAAGTTAGATGATAATAAATTAACGTGTGCAAGTTGGGATTATAAGTTTGGGACCATATTAAAAGTAACAAATAAAAGTAATGGGAAATATATATATGTAAGAGTAAATGATAGAGGACCTAATAAGAAGTTATATAGAGGTGGACGTAAGATAGATTTAAGTAAAAAGGCTTATAAGAGTATATCAAGTATTAAAAGCGGAGTATGTCAAGTATCAGTCGAGTTCGTTAAATAATAATCACAAATTCCCGGGACTATAAATATCTTCCGATTAGTGGAATAATCCAGATGATTTATAAGGTTTCATCCAAAAATATCCCGGGACTATGGATATACTCCGATATGTGGAATATCCCGGGACTATGGAATGTCTCCGATAAGTCCAGAAATGTGGTTTTTAAAACTCTTTATAAAGAGTGGAAAAAACCATTTTAAAAGTCTTTATAAAGTTGTTTAAAAAGACTGGAAAAATCCTTTTTAAATGTTTTAAAAAAGAGTAACAGAATGTGTCATTATGAAAAAAAATATCAGTATCAAGACATGATATTAGCTGTAATCGTGCTGTAATCGTGCTGTAATCGTGCTGTAATCGTGCTGTAATCGTGCTGTAATCGTGCTGTAATCGTGCTTACTATGTCGCTGTATCATAATTTTAGACAAAAAAAATACGCTATAAATTTTTAGTTTATAGCGTATTGATTTTTTAATCTGTTGTGAATGTAATCGTATATTCTGCTGTACTAATAACTTGATTTACAGCGTCACGTACTTTTAAAAGATGTGTTACATATTTATCACATCTTTCACTTGTAAACTCTTGTCTTATATTCTCATCTTCTGAATGAAACTTTATAGTTTCATTCAAGTAAACTAACATTTTTTCTGCTTCGTTTAGAACTTCATCACAACAAGAATATTTTTTTTCATTATCGTTTAACATTTTTTTTCTCACTTTCGTTTTTTATAAAAAAATATACTCTTGTTTTTTATTAGTCACGTTTTAATAATGTTATTATTATATGATACTTTTACACTACTTTTGCGCTTTTAGCTTTTGCGCTTTTAGCTTTTGCG